>VYLZ01000049.1_pt1 | contig 94093 bp, 86 predicted proteins | sample 5115361 | NCBI WGS metagenome assembly VYLZ01 (sample SAMN12291805, study PRJNA351875) | freshwater metagenome | isolation source: freshwater lake | place: USA: Michigan, Sixteen Lake | collected 2013-08-07 | reverse complement strand
GTAAGTACTACCACAAATCCTTTGTTCCGCATAAAATGAAATTTTTAAAAGTTAATTGAGTAAATAGTTATGCTCGTGACCAAGCACAGTTGTTAAAGGGAGTAAATAGATATAAGAGATTAGGGCGCGTTAGGCGAAATAATCACCCTGAAGAGCGTATTGAAGAAAGAAACAAACGCTTTCTTTACAACAGTCAATGACTGTTTTCTTATTTCTGTGTCTGCTAATTTTTCGTTGACCTCGGCTGGGGGATGATTGGAAGCAACGGCATTGCTATGTGATACAATATCTGAGCAGATTGTTCGGTGGCTACTTTCTTTTGGAGTGGCTCGATCGGCTCGTAAAACACCTGAGAAAGCACAATAACAACTACAGACATAATGCCTGCAATCATCAAAAACCCTCTTTTTAGTGCTTTTTGGTTCATTTTGGCCGAATTTTCGTTTCGAGCGTGGCAAAAGTATCAAATAGAAATCAATTTGCAAGTCTACCCAATTTTGGTCTTCAAGTACGTTGAGAGAAGATCCAACGCTTTTTTGAAATGCTTGTTATTAGGAATAATCAGATCGGCACTGTGTTTTAGCGGTTCAATCTGATTTTCAAAAATGGGCATCACATGGTATTGATACCGATAGAGAACATCGTCCAGGTCGTATCCTCGCTCTACCTGATCGCGCTTGATGCGCCTGCCCAACTTTACGTGGTCTTTTGCTTCAATAAAGATTTTAAGATCGATCTCTTTCGCAATCTCATCAAAGTACTGCACAAACAACCCCTCGACAATTAAAATGGGAGCTGTTTTGAATTCCAGCATGTGTGGCTCTGCAGATGGATTGTTAAAAGTGTACTCCTTCTTTATTACATTCTGTCCAGATTTTAATTTCAATAAATCGTTTAAGAACGCTTCATGGTCAATGGATATGGGCAGATCGAAATTCTTAACGCCATTTTCGTCTATTGGCTGTTGCTCTCTGGGCTTGTAGTAATTGTCTTGCGAGATGAGGCAGATTTCTTCTGGCTTGAAAAGAGCGGATAGTTCCTGCAAAAAGAAGGTTTTGCCAGATCCGCTGCCGCCTGTTATTCCGATGGTGAAGGATCGATTCATATTTTTCAGTTGGCCAAATTACACCTTTCGGACAATTTGATTTTGAAAATCGCCAATTCATGTAAAGCAAACGTGTAGCTTTATTCTTTAAAAATTTAAGAGTAATGGAAATGTTCAAAAAAAAGTCGGATTATCTTGTTGCGGGGCTCATTTTCGCAATTGTAGGATTGCTAGTGGTGGTTAGTATCGATTCACTTTTTTCTCCGCCTATTCATTTGCAAGGGCAAATCGTTGAAAAGATTTTTGTCCCGGCTCATACCGTCACGGGTGGGCCTTACGGGGGAAATCGCAGGGGCAACTATATGATCACCACAGCCGCTGAAGAGCAATGGATAGCCATTGTAAAAACCGACACAGGCGACACTTTAAAAGTTCATTGCCATGCAAGTCATTATCAGGACAAGAATGTGGGTGATATGATCACTTTTAATAGATATGATGGACATTTGTTTCACATCGACTACTTTGCCCATAACGAAGAGGAATGAAAGAGTTTAAATCTATTTTAACTGCTTTTAACAAAGTCAATTTAGCCGAACGGCAAGCGGCTTTGGCCACGGTGGTTAAAGTGCGCGGATCGTCTTATCGCAGTCCGGGCGCACGCATGCTCATTACCGATGATGGAAAGTGGGTCGGCTCCATCAGTGGGGGTTGTTTGGAGGGGGATGCCCTTCGCAAGGCAAGGCAAGTGATGACTTCGGGAGTGCCGAAAACTGTGACTTATGACACGCGTGAAGAGAGCAATCAGAACCTTGGGATCGGGCTTGGTTGCAATGGCGTAATTGATGTGTTGATCGAACCGATCACAGCCCACAAAAATTCTATTCTGTTTTTTACGCAACTTGTCGAAAAGAACCAACCAGCCGCTTTGGCTACTGTGTTTCAGGGACTATCCTGTATTGGCGAAACGTTGCTCATTACCGAAGATAGAGGTGTCGTGAGCCAGGTATCAAACCCGGCTTTATCAGATTTGATAGCGGAAGATTTGGTTACCGTATTCAACACTCGGGTCTCACACGCAAAAGCGTTTTTGGTGAGTGGCATAGAGTATGAGGTATTTCTGGAGTTGATTCAGCCTTCTGTTTCACTTCTTATTTTTGGAGGCGGGTTTGATGCACGCCCGGTGAGTCAGTTGGCCAAATCGTTGGGTTGGAGTGTAGAGGTGACAGATGAATGTGTGGCACATATTGCTCCCTTATTTTTCCCGGAGGCTGATAAGCTTTCTCTTTGCCAACGGGATTTTATCGACCGCGATTTCAAGATCACCCCATTTACCGCCTGCGTGCTCATGTCGCATAACTATGAATACGACCGGGATGTATTGAAAAAGATTATCCAAACGGAGTCCCCTTACATCGGCATCTTAGGGCCACGGAAAAGATTTGACAAAATGCTTGAAGAATTTAGACGCGACCAGTTTGAACTAACAGATGACCAGATGCAGCGTATTCATTCGCCCATCGGTTTGGATATTGGTGCTGAAGCGCCAGATGAAATTGCTCTTGCTATTGTTGCGGAAATTCAAAGCAAGTTTTCCAATCGCTCGGGCGGCTTTTTGAAAGAGCGCAGTGGCCCAATTCATCAACGTCAACAAGAAACGGATCAGGTATATAAATTTGTTTACCGAAGCGAAAATCAATAGTCATTCCACGCAATCTTTTGTGTCAAAGTGAATGAGCCCAAACCAAATCGAGAAATAGCAATCCTGCTTCTCGCAGCAGGTTCATCTTCGCGCTTGGGCCGATCTAAACAATTGGTATCTATCAAAGGCCAACCGTTGTTGCTAAAGTCGATGAACGCAGCCATCGAAACCGGTATCGAGAATATCATAGTAGTGCTTGGCGCAAATGAGGAAGCGCACCGCCAAGTAATTAAGGGCACAGGGATCCATATGGTTGTAAATACAGACTGGAAAAAGGGAATGGGTAATTCGCTTAAATCGGGACTTTCCTACTTGTTACAACAATTGCCAAGAGCGGAGGCTGTTATTACGATGGTTTGTGATCAACCTTTGATCAATTCTGATCACCTAATAAAATTAGTTTCTGAATACAAAAGTTCGGAAAGTGTGATCGTAGCTTCTTTCTACCAGGGCGTGGCCGGAGTTCCCGTGTTGTTTGATCGAACACTTTTTTCTGAATTGCTTTCGATGCCGGATGAAGCGGGAGCAAAAAAAATAATTCAACAGCATCCTCATTTAGTAAAGACAGTACCCTTTCCCGGTGGCGAAATTGATATTGACACAGATGATGATTTGAAAAAATTTTCGCTAGGTTAGCCAGTTCGCCTTGGGCACCCATTCGTCTTTGTTGCCACGAATCCACCAATGGCCACGAATAAGTTGAAAAAAGTTCGTGTAAATTCGTGCGTTCGTGGCTAGTGATCTAACCCGTGTTTACAGCTGACTTCGTCAAGGGACATTCAATATTTTTAAATACATTCCTGACAAGGTGAGAAAAAAATTTTCGCTACGTTAGCCAGCTAGATTTATGCAGAAATCCGTCTTTGTTGCCACGAATCCACCAATGGGCTCGAATAAGGCGAGAAAAGTTCGTGTAAATTCGTGCATTCGTGGCGGGTCATTTAAACTGTGTGTACGCCAGGCTAATTGGAAGAATGTGTCGCCAAGTTGATTAGCTCGGAGTTCTTCGATACATGGATACTCACTACCTTTGTCATGTGCGACTCATTTTTATTTTACTATTTGTAGCCTGCTTTTTTTTATCGGAAGCTAGCCCCTATGAGCTCTTTGAGCAAAACGGAAAGATGGGAATCAAAGATGAGCGTGGTCAGGTTGTTATTCCTCCTTCTTTCGAGGCACTAGGTTGGTCGGATGGAAGTTTCTCGGTCATTGGCGAGACTACTGGCTATCGAGTACAAAACCATTGGGGTCTTATTAATTTAAAGAAAGAATTTATTACTCCTGCTGAGTTTGAAGAACTTGTTTATCAGGGTGGAGAATTTGTAGTGGCCCGAAAGCAATTGAACCCCGCTTCAACGAAGTCAGGGTGCATTAATTTGCGCGGTAAAATAATCCTTCCTTTTGTTTACGATGGGATCAAAGTCAACGGACTCCGTGCCATTGTTTTTAACCTGGTGGGATCACGATTTAGTTACGGGCTCACCAACATGAAGAATGAAGTGTTGATTCCGTTGTTGTATAAGGATATCCATTCACTCGGCACGTTACGATATGCTGTTGAAAATCGAGAGGGGAAAATTGCTTTGTTTAGTGAAAACGGAAGTGCGGTCAGTGATTTTACAATAGATAGTTTGTCAGCATTCTATAAAGGATTTTCAATCATTCATGAACACGGGCTCCAAGGATTGATCGATCGGGAAGGAGTAGTAAAAGCGCCAGCGCGTTACCAGTCAATAAAGATTGAGGAAGATGGGCGTGTACTTGGTAAGTTGCCGGGCGAATGGATTTATCTGGATAGTCAAAATAAAGTACTGACTAGAATACTGGCGGATGATCTGCTTCCTGTGCGTAATAGAAGAACGATTATTAAATCGGGCGATAAATTTGGGCTAATAGATGATCTCCATCAACCGCTACTACCCACCGAATGGGACTTACTGAGTGAATTAGAAGATGATCTGTTTTTGGTGAAAAAAACCGATCGGTGGGGAGCTATCCGGAGCAATAGCGAATTACAAGTCCCTGTAGTTTACGATACACTTCAGTTTTATGGGGGTGGATATCGAGCCTTTCTCAAAACGAGTGGTTGGCTGTTGTTAGATAAAAAAGGAACCGTTAAAACGGCTAAAGCCTATCGCTCGATCCAGGAATTTGATTTCTCCACGTGGAAAGTAAGAAATGGGATCTATTGGGGTTTGCTGAATCAAGAAGGAAACGAAGTGGTGCATTGCGTATTTGATTCTATTGGCGACCGAACCAGTAATTTGGTTGCTGTGAAATTCAAAGGCCTTTATGGAATAATCGACCTCCAGGAGAATTGGATAATTGCTCCACAACGATATCCCATTCGATTAGCTGATGATACTCGTTATCTTTTGATACAACCAGGTAATTCTTTTTTGAAAAGCATGGATGGCAAAGTCATTTACTTTACGTCCTACCCCGTTGAATTCAAAGAAAAATATTGGGTTGAGCATTTGCCGAATGGAACTCAAAACAATTTGAATTATGACGGAGTTAAAATAACGATGGAAGAGATGCCAAAAGGCAGAACTTCTGTGACCGAAGTAAGTGTTCCGAACTTGTTTCAAATAAATGAGGGATTACAAGGCATTCGAAGAAACGGAAAGTATGGATTTGTAGATGGAAAGGGAAAACTGAGAATAGCCAACCGATATGATAGTATTGGCGCTTTTCAAAATGGATTAGCTCCCATAAAGCTAATTGGCTTGTGGGGCTTTATCAATACATCCGACAAGATTGTTGTTCAACCCAACTACGAATCTGTATCAACTTTTATCAACGGGCTTTCGATAGTTAAACGTAATTCAAAAATGGGTCTGATTGATCAACGCGGACAAGTGGTGTTACCGGTTCGTTACGAACACATTGACCGACTTTCAACGGGAAAGTTTTTGTTGAAGACAAATCGCTTGCTAGGCGTTGCTCAAGAGAACGGGACAATCGAAATCGAGCCACGGTTTGATGAACTCAAAGTGCTCGAGAATGGTCAACTTTTAGTAAAGCAAGCGAATAAGTGGGGGTTGATTAGTTCTTCGGGGCTCGACATTATACCCATGCAGTACGACAAGCTCCAATTTGATCCTGTCAAAAATCAATACCTGGCCTTTCATAAAAGCGAATGGCGCGTTTTAGATATTAAATAGACCGTTGATTTTATGTTTCATTAAGGTAACGCTAATTCAGACTTGTTTTTGAATCAAACAATAAACCGTATCTTTACCACCTTAATTCAATTTTATGAATACTATATTTTTGTTTGGAATGCCGAGCGGGATGGAGTGGTTTATCATCGGAATATTTGTGCTTGTCTTTTTTGGGGCAAAAAAAATACCTGAATTCGCAAAAGGATTAGGCAAAGGCATCCGTGAGTTTAAAGATGCCGTGAAAGATGTAAAGAAAGAAGTCGATGACGCAGGCAGAGAAGTGCCTAAAATTGACGATAAATAGCCATTGAAGTCGTATTCGAATTTCGCGCAAATCCAGCACGATCTTCAAAGTGGGGTTATATCATGTCATTCTCTTGTTAGACATCACCTCTCAAAAATCGAGGCTAAAAAACATTTGAATGTTTTTTTAACTGTGTATTCCGAAGAATCTCTTCTTCGAGCGCAGGAGATTGATAAAAAAATAAAGAATGGTAGTGCTGGACGTTTAGCGGGTCTTGTAGTGGGCTTGAAAGATGTGCTGTGCCATGAGCATCACCCTCTGCAGGCGGGAAGCAAAATTCTCGATGGGTTTAAATCACGGTTTAATGCTACAGCTGTTCAGCGGTTGTTAGATGAGGATGCCATCATCATTGGGCGTCAGAATTGTGATGAATTTGCCATGGGTTCCTCCAATGAAAACTCGGCTTTTGGGCCTGTACTCAACGATATTGATAATTCGCGTGTACCCGGAGGTTCTTCAGGAGGTTCTGCGGTAGGGGTAATGGCTGATCTTTGTCAGGTTTCGATTGGATCAGATACGGGTGGGAGTGTTCGTCAGCCCGCTGCCTTTTGTGGTGTGATTGGGTTGAAGCCTACTTACTCACGCATTTCTCGCTATGGTTTGGTAGCGTATGGTTCATCTTTCGATTGCATTGGAATCTTTTCGAAAAGCGTAGAAGATAATGCGCTTGTACTTGAAGTAATGGCTGGTGCAGACGAATACGACAGCACCGTATCTCAGCTCCCCGTTCCGAGTTACACTCAAGAATTAATTCAATCAGATCGAAAGTATAAAATAGCTTTTATGAATGATGTGCTGCAATCTCCTGCACTGCAGCCAGCGATCAAAGCTAACATAGAAAGGAAGTTGAATGAATTGAAATCACACGGTCATGTAGTAGAGGGTATTGATTTTCCATTGAACGAATATGTGCTACCGACCTATTACATTTTAGCTACTGCCGAAGCGAGCTCCAATCTCTCGCGGTTTGATGGCGTGCGTTATGGGTACAGAAGCCCGAACACCACCGACTTGACTTCACTGTACAAAAAAACAAGGGCTGAAGGATTTGGTAAAGAAGTGCAACGCAGAATTTTGTTGGGCACTTTTGTGCTGAGCGCCAGTTACTATGATGCGTATTACACAAAAGCGCAAAAAGTACGAAGACTCATTAGGGATAAGTTGAAAGAAGTATTGAAGAAGTATGACTTTATTGTGACGCCAACCACCCCCACTACCGCATTCAAGTTGGGCGCGCATTCCAAGAATCCGGTGGAGATGTACTTAGCGGACTTATTTTCCGTTCAAGCTAATGTGGCTGGTATTCCGGCCATTTCAGTCCCTTGTGGGAAGGATGCGGAGGGGCTGCCCATTGGTCTTCAAATTATGGCAGACGATTTTCAAGAGTCGAAATTGTTTCAATTTTCAAAGATTTTGTTGACCTTAGAGTGATTTTTTGGGAATAAGGGATGGTAGAGGCGATTTTTTTAACTTATCAAACAGGAGGATTATGAGTAGAGTGAAGGTAAAAAACCAACCTTTTTTTAGGGCGCTCGTGCTGGCATTTATGTTTGGCACGGTAACAGTGCGATCACAAGAAGTACTTGTTTCTGATACGTTGGTAGCAGACCTACTGCTGCCCATCGATACGACCGCTACACTCTTGCTGCCGAGTAATCTGGAATATGTTCCGGCCGAGGCGACCCCTCAAGTAATTGCTGAACGATTGAGTGCGTTGCAAGGGAAAATAGAACTCACCTATAATGGCAAAGTTCAATCCTTCATAGACTATTTTACTATTCGCGATAGAGAGTATACCCGAATGGTGCAGCGTAGGAAGGATCTTTATTTTCCGTTGTTTGAGAAAAAACTGCGGGAATATGGCTTGCCGGATGAATTGAAATATTTATCCATTATAGAATCCGGTCTGAATCCTAGAGTGATGTCGCGAGCAAGGGCAGTGGGGCTTTGGCAATTTATGTCGGGAACAGGGCGCTACATGGGGTTGAGTAACGACTGGTACATTGATGAACGCATGGATCCGGAGAAATCAACGGATGCCGCTTGTCGCTACTTGGCACAATTGTATTCCATTTTTGGCGATTGGCAACTGGCCTTAGCAGCTTACAACTCCGGCCCTGGCACGGTTCGCAATGCTATTCGCAGATCAGGTTACAAGAAGAATTTCTGGGAAGTTTACGCGCGCCTGCCCCGTGAAACAAAATCGTATGTGCCTCAGTTCATCGCTATTATTTATGCCATGAATTATACAGAGGAGCATAACTTGGTGGAAATGGCGAGGGAGCAAGTGCAACCTCATGACACCATTCAGGTGCAGCAGTTTTTACATTTTGAAACGTTTGCCAACCTCACCGGCACTTGCCTGGAAGATATGCAGCGACTCAATCCGTCTGTAATGCGCAGTGCCTTGCCTGACAATGGAAAAAAACATGTGATCAAAATTCCTATTTGGTCGAAAGCTGCTTTGAGTCGAAATAGGCAATTCATCTTGGACTCTGCGTCCAAAATCGGAAGGAAGGAACTGGAGTCACTAGCTAAAAATAGCTCTGGAAATACATATGGGCGGGAGGTGCAAATCTATCGCGTCCGGTCGGGAGACGTGCTGGGTTCTATTTCTGAGCGCTTTGGTGTACGTGTAAATGATATTAAAAAATGGAACAGCCTTTCCGGTAATACCATTCGGGTGGGTCAGCGCCTGAGCATCTGGACTTTTCCTGTTCGCTCGCTTTCCTCGTCTAAAGTGCTGAACACGATTCTTTCTTCGGACACAAAAACGTACACGGTACAACCGGGCGATACACTTTGGGAGATATCTAAGAGACTGCCTGGTGTTTCGATAGAAAAAATAAAAAGTTTAAATAGTCTTAAAAATAACAAGCTAAAGCCCGGTCAAAAGTTGATTTTGGGGTAAGCCGATTGTCTATATCATTTTTGTGACGATTTTGTTATTTGTACATTCTACACTGAAAGAATTGATCTCAATGAAGTACGCCATTCTTATTTCACTTGTCAGTTTTGTTTTTTGGTCTTGTTCAGAAGAGCGTAGTACCAACCTTCCACCTGCCTCGGGGCTTTCCGGGGACATGTATCTGGTAATGGATTCTCTTCAACACAAAGGGCCGTTAGGTGTGGCAATTGATTCAGTGTTCAGCGCTGAAATGGAAGTGATCAACCGAACAGAACCAATTTTCAAATTGCGATGGATCGATCCGCGAAAACTGAACTTTGTTTTGAAGCAGCGCAGGAATCTGATTTTCGTTTTTACACTCGATAGAAATTCTGCCGGATCCAATCGGATCAAGGGAATGTTCACGAAAGAATCACTTGACAAGATCAGAAACGATACTTCTTTTTTCTTGACCTCTTCAAAAAACAGGTTTGCCAAAAATCAAGAAGTGATGTTTTTGGTAGGAAGAACGCAAGACGAATTGCTGACGAAGTTCAAAAAAAACGCTCCTAAAATGGTTGAGCATTTCAATAGAACGGAGCAGGAACGATTGACAAAGTCGCTTTATAAATCGGGTCAACTCAAAGGCGTAACCGAATTGATCCAGAAAAACTTTGGGGTTGAATTTAGAATCCCTTTTGGCTATCAGTTGGTACAAGACGACAGTACCTTTTTATGGGCACGCCAAATCAACCCTCGTGATGACAAGGATGTGTTTATCGCCCGAAAGAAATATACATCACAGGATCAACTACAATTGGATAGCCTCATCGCATTTCGAGACGCCATCTGCAAAAAATATTTGTTTGGCAATCCAGAGAAACCACAATCTTATTTAGTCACCGAATTGGGGATTCCTTACAAGCTGGTGCAGGCGAGGCAGGTGAGTTTTAATGGCATGTATGCTGTAGAAATTCGCGGCCTTTGGCGCACCAACAACCTTACCATGGGCGGTCCATTTCTTTCTTATTCGTTAGTAGACGAAAAGCGAGGCATGTTGTACTACATCGAAGGATTTGTGTACAGCCCCGATAGAGAGCAGCGTGAACTATTGAGAGAGTTGGAGACGATCTTGCATACGTTTAAAGCTGGAGGCAACGAAAAACCTGTTAACTAAAACCCGGGAAGGATCATATCAGAGCACCATCGTGGGTCTTGGAGATTTTTGTGTCGAACAAAACCTTCACAAGTTTAGAATTCTTTGAGATTGGCAGCCGGAAGTGAGTTTGATTAGTTGTGCCATGAAGCTTATATGCCCACGTTTTTATGTAAAAAATAAAACGTGAATTTGTACATTTACTTAGTATTTGAAGCTTAATACTGATTTATGGGGCTACCGAAGAAAATTCTTAACCAAAAATAATATGACTCTACAATTTATATATGACAACAGAGGTAATACAACAGGTGTATTCATTTCCATTGAGGAATGGCAGTCTCTAAAAACAAAGTATACCGATTTGCAAAAAGAAGAAGCGGAAAACAGAACCGAGCTTGCCATTTGGCAAAAACAAGTTATTGATCAGCGGTTAAGCGATTATTATAATAATCCCGTGGATGTGACTGATTTTGACAGAACACTTGATGATGTAGAAGAAAGACTATGAGTTATGCTTTTGTAAATAGGCCAACCGTAAAGTTAGATATAGTTGAGGCTACAGATTATTACAAAAGTATCTCTCCAACACTGGCCAAGCAATTTTTGTCGCGCGTCCGCGAAGCAAAGACACACATTGCCCTCACTCCGTATGGTTTTCAAGTTAAATACGACCAAGTAAGGACACTATTGCTAAAGCAATTTCCGTATCATATTCATCACCTGATTGATGATACGCAGAAGAAGATCATTATCCTTGCAGTTATTCACGCCTATAAAAACCCGCACGATTATTCCAATAGATAGAAACATGTGGAAACGAAACCCTTAAAGGCACTCTCTCCGTGGTGAGGCAGCCTTGAGCCGCGCAAATACCCACAAGTATTGAAAACAAATTTTCAGTAGATTTACGTAAAACAAAGCAACCTACCCGCGCTCTATGGAACAAGAAAACAACTTTACGTTAATGGAGAACAGTGCCATAGGCCGCAACATTTCTCTTTACCGCAAGATGCGTGGTGTAAAGGCATTAGAGGTAGCCGAAAAACTGGGGCTGAAGGAAGCTGCCTACACCCGCTACGAGCGAGGCGAGGGAGCCATTACCATAAAAATGGTGAGGGAAATAGCCGAGGTATTAAAAGTGGATCCGTTGCATCTGATTGCTTTAGCTCCTGGAAGTAATGTAGACAACGGTAATAACTCGCCAAATGCTTTTGTTGCGTTGAACTCCCCAAATTGCCAAGCGGTAAACGACAAACAGCTACAGCTTACGCTGAAATTGATAGAGAGCGTAACCGTCCTCAACGAGAAGCTCATTGGCATGATTGGTAAAAAATAGTGTGATATATATTTTAACTAGTGTAAGACTAGCTTTCTTAGTTTCAAAAGTAATTGATGAAACCGAACCTTGCATAAGGTTTCCAACAATGGGAGCTAAAAAATAAATTCTTTAACTTAAATTTTTAAAAACATGAAGAAGTTAGAAATGAAGGAAATGGAAGTGATTGAAGGGGGATTAAATATTGTTAATCTTTGTAATGCTTATGCATTCGCTGTTGTAACAGAAGCGGGTTCACCTGTAGGATCAGCTGAGCGTTATATTTTAGCGCAACTGGCTTTTAATTATTGCCTATTCGGGTAAACAAATTTTACTGAAAGAGTAAAACCATTTTTAAGAAATGACTTGGTTTTTTCCAAACTATCCCGAGGTTAAGTCCTTGGGATAGCTTTGTTTCTGATTTTATGAAATACACAGCAATCCTGATTCTGAGTTTTGTTTCAATCAAAGCATTGTCACAATCGAGTCAAACTTTTTTAGAAATGTATAACCGCCATATTGATCCCCTAGGAAGGCTCGACTCGATATTAATTTACAGCGTGACAATAAAATCCCAAATAGCAGGTAAGCCAAAATCAATTGGTGGACGAAATCTGGGTCATATAAATATTGACGAAACGAGCGTATGTGAATACCATGCCAGTGGAGAGGAGAAGTGCATTAATAAAGAAAACGGAACGGCATTAGACTTAGGCATCATTCCGTTGCCGGAGAATTCAAAGAACAGCTACATAAAATATCATGTTAACATTATACCAGTTAGTGATTTTAATTCCTTTGCAGTCAAGCTGGCAAATGACTCCATTCTAGTTTTTGAAAAAGTTATTAGTTTAACTCAACGACACTTATTCATTTTTGACGCGAAAACATTGAACCTTCTTGGAACAGAGAATCATCATCGTACCCAGAATGAGGAAAATTTCGTCAGCTATATGAGGTATATAGAGTATCAAACTGTAAATGGAATTTTAATTCCTAAGCTAATAAAATATTCAAGTAATATTTGTGAAGCCTCATTAGAATATAAGTATGTTACTTTTAGATAACATAGTCACTACAAAAAGTACCTGCATTAGGGCATAGTTTTTAGCCCGCTACCTTTTTTTCAAAATCGACTTTAAAGTTTTCTGAATTCAGATGAAAGTATTTTCTTTATTGGTGATTGCCCTTGCTATTCTTCGTTTTATGACCGAGTACTTTCTTATATCAGATGAACTTATCTATGATTCCCTCATTAATCAACTTTCATATGAAAGGATTTCTGAAATGCTCAACCAAGGCAAAGAATGGCAATGGCTCTCTTATGTGTTCCTACCGATTCTTGTATTTGTTAAAATACTTTTTGTAGTAGCTTGCTTTTCAATTGGAGCCTTGTTCTTAGATATTGAAAATGGTTTTAAGAAATTCTATACAATTGCCGTCAATGCTGAGTTTGTATTTATTGCTCCGGGGCTAATCAAATTGTTTTGGTTTTCATTTCTCAAAATCGACTATACGCTACTGGATTTAAGGAATTTTTCTCCATTGTCAATGTTCAGTTTTTTCAATCAAACTGAACTAGACCCCTGGTTAGTTTACCCTCTACAATTGCTCAACGCTTTTGAGTTATTATATTGGGTAGTTCTGGCTTACCAACTACAGAAAGTTTTGGGTGAAAGCCTTTCAGGAAGTATTGGATTTGTTAGTAAAACTTACGGAGCGGGTCTTTTTATCTGGGTAATATTTGTGATGTTCTTAATTGTTAGTATTTCATAGTTATGTTAAGAAAGTCATTGCTTACACTGGGCGCTACCTTGCTATTTGCATTGGTGCTATTTATGGTATATGGTATTGTCGAAAAGGTGATTGCTATGAAGGCAGCAGGAGAGAAAAAGCTGACTTTAACTACGGTTCCATTCTTTAACACGGACAGTACCAATTATCGAGTCGATTATGCGAATCCGATACTACTCGTCCACTTTAATAGTGAGTGTGAGCATTGCCAATACGAGCTGGCTGAGCTGAGCAGGAATCTAAATGCGTTGCAGCACGCCACCGTCTTACTTATGTCTTCTGAAAATATTGCTGTCATAAAAAAAACCGCACAAGATTTAGGATTTGTGAACACCCCAAACGTCAATTTTTTAAAAATCAATCGTGAAAATGTTTTTGAGAATTTCGGATCTCTGTCTACGCCACATGTCTTCATCTACGGCAAGGACCGGAAGCTTATCAAAGAATTCAAAGGCGAGACAAAAATAGAAGCAATCCTTCAATATTTACCCCAGTGAAAATTGATAAGAAGGTTTTTGCATTACAACAAGACCAATCTGATTGCGGGGTTGCGTGCTTGCTTACCATTATTCAGTCTCATGGTGGTAGCAACAGCCTCGAGCATTTGCGTAAAATCAGCGGCACCTCGCGCCAAGGGACTACACTACTCGGCTTGTTGCAGGCTGCCGAACACGTTGGTTTTGTGGCAGAGGGATTAGAGGCGGAAGGGGTTCATAACCTAGGCGAGTTGAATGAACCATCTATACTACATGTAGTGATCGAAAATCAGCTACACCATTACGTTGTTTACTTTCCACCGCAGGGGTCAGACGGCTCGACTGCCGCGAAAGATAAGCCGTCAGACCCCTTACATTTGTTTGATCCTGCAAAAGGTATCGTTAAAATGACCGCAGAAGAACTGGAGAAAATCTGGCAGTCAAAGGCATTGCTGAAATTAGTGCCCACAGAGAAATTTGAAAGAAAGACGATAACCCAAAGCAAGCTCTTATCCTTGGCATCGCCATTTCAGTACTCGGCATTTCCACGGCCATCTTCTCGCAAAAATTGATCGATGATATCCTGCCAAAAGAAAATAGCCAAAAACTTTTTTTGAGTCTGGTGTTGGTCACGTTGCTCTTATTGGCAAGAAGTGGGCTCGGTTATCTACGCGGACTGTTTATGATTCGCCAAGGCATGGATTTTAACAACCGTATTATTCAACGGTTTTACAACAACTTATTGCAATTGCCCAAGTCATTTTTTGATACTCGTAAAACAGGCGAGCTGATCGCGCGCATGAACGACACGCGTAGGATTCAGTCGGTGTTATCTGTTGTTTCGGGAAGCATTGTTATTGATTTATTGTTGGTGATTGTCTCGCTTGGTTTTGTGTTTGCTTATTCGAGCTTGATTGGGTTTATCATGTTGGGCAGTCTGCCTGTTTATTTTCTTATTCTACTTTGGTTCAATAAGCCTATTATCCGCACCCAAAAGGAAGTGATGGGTGGGTATGCCATGGCCGAGAGCAATTTTGTAGATACGATGCAGGGTGTGGCCGATATTAAGTTGATGAATAAACAGTCTTTTTTTGAACGCATTAATGCTACTGTATACGGGACGTTCCAACAGAAGATGGCAGACTTGGGTCATCTCAATATTAAGTTCAGTTGGGTTTCAGAAATTACAGGGGTTTTGTTTATGATCTCTGTTTTTGGTTTGTCTTCTTGGCTGGTGCTTACAAAAGAATTGAAGTTGGGTGAGATGGTGGCCTTACTAAGTATGGCAGGCAGCGTAATTCCTTCTGCAAATAGATTGGTGGTTGCCAACATCCAAATACAAGAAGCCTTGGTGGCCTTTGATCGGATGTTTGAGTTTACTTCAATGGAGAAAGAAGGAGGGTATAGTTCTGGTCAAGACGCAACTCTCTACAAAATGCCCGAAAAGGATGAATTGTCTGTAAGAGTTGAAGAGGTATCATTCCGTTTTCCGGGGAGAAGACAAATACTAAAAAATGTATCCCTTCAATTCAAAAGAGGTGAAATGGTTGCTTTGTTGGGTGAGAGTGGCGGAGGAAAAAGCACGTTGCTTCAACTGATCGAAAAATTTTATGCTCCGGAAGGGGGAGGCATTGAAGTAAATGGAGTTTCTCTGAACGACTGCGATACTCAGCAATGGCGAGAGCAAATTGGAACAGTGCCTCAAGATTTGAAGATTTTTAATGGCAATCTGCTTTACAATATCACCTTGAGTGATCAACCTGACGAGTATCAAAAGGCAGTAGTCTTTTGTGAAGAAAAAGGCTTTGGTAACTATTTTAAAGAATTTCCTCAAGGCTATTTGGCGTTGCTGGGCGAGGAAGGGGTTAATCTCTCCGGTGGGCAAAAGCAATTGGTTGTGTTGGCAAGAGCATTATTTCGTGAGCCTCGCATACTTTTATTAGATGAAGCCACATCGGCCATGGACAGAAATACTGAAAATTTTATTTTAGCATTGCTTCAAAAAGAAAAACAGGAAATGGCCATCCTACTGGTCACCCATCGAATCAAAACGGCACAGCGCTGCGACCGGATTTACATTTTGGAGAACGGAGAGATAGCTTCATCAGGCACTCCCAATGAGCTGATGCTTTCAAATAATTTTTTTAGCGAGTCGTATCGGGAGTTAGTTTCTTAACAAGGTATCTTTATCAGCCGATTAGAGGCTCATTAGCTGCGAGTGAAATCTCGATTCCTCGCTTTTCAATTTCCTTTATAAAAGGATTGTCTTCTCCTTTTTCTTTCGCAGAATAAGTATAGGCCTACAGCCTGTAAATTTCTCATCCCAAATCGCTACATCAATATCTGAATGAGCATGTGCTTTTCCTTTAGCCACCGATCCGAATAAAATAACCCTACTAGGATTATATCCATTTTCACACAGATCTTCAATCAGCTTTCCTACTATTTGTTTTGCAATTCGGATAGTAAACATAGTCGCAAATCAAATGGAGTTAATTTCTAGTTCCGTCTTATTTAATTTCTATCCCCTGTTTCAAAATGTGATTTAAAAACTCATCGCCCTCTGCAAATTGTCGAAACGAAAACGGATGTGTTTCTATCAAAGGATAGCGAATGTTAATTTTTGCATACTGCCTTAAATTTGCGAAGAGATCGTCAGTGAACCGATCTGAAATAAGGGCAAGGTCAATATCAGATCCTTCGTGGGGCAACCCGTTGGCATACGATCCAAAAAGCAAAACCTTATCGAAAGTTAATCCGCTTGCTTTGCAATCTCGTACAAAAGAGTGAGCCGTTTCTATTGCAGCTTGTTGAGTAACCATTCCTGTTGTTTTTTAGCTTGTACAAGTTTTTCTTCGGCAAATGTATGGGTAGAAATTTTATGCAATTTGGATATTTGTTCTGGGTATCGACCCTCAATTTGAAAGCGATTTAATTCTAATAAGAATTCTTTCTGCTCATTAGTCAATTCAATAGCCGTATTTGAAAGTAGAAAAATCAGGTTATGAGTTTTAGGCGGGATGTTACTTTCGTTTGCCCTAATCCAGTGTGCTTTGCAGACTTTCTCCAAAGACAAGTGAGCAAAAAATAGCGAGTGCAAATACTTTCTTCCTTTGAAAAGAAGTTCTGCTGCCTCCCAGTCATCACTGGACTGATGAACCCAATGACCAATGTGTTCGTCCTTTGTTTTCATATTTCAAATATACCACTTTAGCGAGTATGCTTCCTATTGCCATCTCCCCGATAAAGTGTAAATTTCACTCTTTATCGAACCCAGATGTCTATTAAAATCAGAAAGCAAGACGCCCTCGACTATCACACCCAAGGGCAGCCGGGAAAAATTGAAGTCGTACCTACAAAACAATTAAGTACCCAGTTGGATTTGGCGCTGGCCTACTCGCCCGGGGTGGCAGAGCCGTGCAAAGAAATTGCGGCCAACAAAGAAGATGTTTATAAATACACCAGCAAAGGGAACTTAGTGGCCGTCATCTCTAATGGTACAGCTGTGCTTGGCCTAGGGAGTATTGGCCCTGAAGCAGCCAAACCTGTGATGGAAGGCAAGGCTGTGCTATTCAAAAAATATGCGGGCATCGATAGTTTTGATATCGAAATTGATGAAGAGGATCCAGATGCCTTTATTAAAACCGTAAAATCGCTCGAGCCTACGTTTGGCGGAGTCAATCTGGAAGACATTAAAGCGCCAGAATGTTTTAAGATCGAAACAGAACTGCGTGAAAAGATGAACATCCCCATCATGCATGACGACCAGCATGGTACGGCTATCATCTCCAGTGCTGCGTTGATCAATGCGCTGCATATCATAGAAAAAAAGATTGAAGACATTGTGTTGGTGGTCAACGGTGCCGGAGCGGCTGCGGTGTCTTGCACGAAACTTTATCTCGCGCTTGGTTTGCGAAAGGAAAACCTGATCATGTGCGATAGCAAAGGCGTCATCAACAAAGAAAGACCGGGTCTTGATGCCAGTAAATTGGAATTTGCTACTACGCGAAAAATCACCACGCTTCAGGAAGCCATCAAAGGAGCCGATGTATTTCTAGGTTTATCAGTGGCAGACATTCTAACGGCTGCCGATATTTTGACAATGGCCAAAGACCCGATTGTTTTTGCATTGGCAAATCCTAATCCTGAGATTGCCTACGATCTCGCCAAAAAATCGCGCCCCGATTTGATTATGGGTACCGGACGATCAGATCATCCGAACCAAGTCAACAATGTGTTGGGGTTCCCCTACATTTTTCGCGGAGCCCTTGATGTAAGAGCTACTGAAATAAATGAAGCCATGAAGTTGGCGGCCGTTCGCGCCTTGGCAAACTTAGCGCGGGAGCCCGTGCCGGATATTGTGTTTCAAGCATATGGTGTAAACAAAATTCAGTTTGGCAGTGAATATATTATTCCCAAGCCGATGGATCCTCGATTGATCACTACCGTGAGTCCCGCTGTAGCAAAGGCAGCGATGGATTCGGGTGTTGCAAAAATTGCGATTACGGATTGGGGGCAATATCATCGCGATCTTTTGAAGCGCATAGGTATCGATCAAAAATTGACCTCCCGCATTATTGATCTGGCAAAGAAAAAACCAAAACGCATTTTATTTGCAGAAGCAGATCATCACAAAATTCTAAAAGCAGCTCAAATCTTGCGTGACGAAGAAATCGCCATCCCTGTTTTGCTGGGAAGTCGTGAAGACATTGAGCGATTGATCGTTGAGCATCGTCTTGATTTAAGCGGTTGCGAGATCATCGATCCCCGTGAAGAAAAGGAATTGACGAATCAATATGCCGAAGCCTATTTTGAAAAGCGGGCTCGGAAGGGAATCACCCGAAAGGAGGCCCACCGACAAATGCGAGATCGAAATGTGTTTGGGGCAATGATGGTGGAATTTGGAAAGGCTGATGCATTGGTATCGGGGCTTACCAAAGATTATTCGAAAACGATTCTTCCTTCGTTGCAAATCATTGGCATGAGCGAAGGTGTCAATAGGGTAGCGGGTATGTACATCATCATGAATAAAAAAGGCACTTTCTTTTTTGCGGATTGTTCGGTGAATGTTAATCCTTCGGCAGACGAACTCGTGAACATCATTGGGCTGGCCGCTCGTGGCGTAAAGTTTTTTGACATCGAGCCGCGGTTCGCTGTTCTTTCCTACTCAAACTTTGGCTCGAGCAAAGGAGAGATTCCGGAAAAGGTACAAGAAGCCGTTCGCCTGGCGAAAGAAAAATATCCTGAATTAATTTTGGACGGAGATATCCAGGCCAACGTGGCATTCAATATTGAATTGCAAAAGGAGATTTATCCGTTCAGCGCATTGGCCAATGAAGGTGCCAACACTCTCATTTTCCCGAACCTGGCGGCAGGCAATATTGCCTATAAACTGCTGATGGAAATTGGTGGTGCAGAGGCCATTGGTCCTATTTTGCTTGGAATGAAAAAGCCAGTACACATATTGCAAATCGGCAGCTCTATCCGCGATATTGTCAACATGGCGGCCATTGCTGTAGTGGATGCGCAGTTGCATGAGAAGAATGAACATCTTTAAATTTGAAGATGATACAATTTGAAAATTTGAAGATGGGTGCAATCGGAATGGAAAGCTCTCCTGAAAAACAATAATAACTGTAAATTCATATTGATGAAAAATGGAATTTTCAAATTGAAATGATCGCATACTTAAAAGGAAAACTCGTTCACAAAGACCCGACTCACACCATTATTGAAGTGAATGGAGTGGGGTATCAGGTTAATATTTCGCTCAACACCTTTGCCGAGATAAAAGACAAGGAAGAGATTAAGCTGACCACACATTTTCATGTGCGTGAAGATGCTCAGGTGTTATTTGGATTTGCCACGGAGGCAGAGAAGCAAATGTTCCAATATTTGATATCGGTAAATGGGGTGGGACCCAGCACAGCCATGGTGGTGTTGTCCTATTTGCCTCCCGAAGAATTGAAGTCTGCCATTGTGCGCGAGGATGCAGCAGCCCTGCAAGCGGTGAAGGGAATTGGGGGAAAGACTGCCCTTCGGTTAATCCTGGAATTGAAAGACAAATTAAAGCGCGAAACAACCGAAGATTTGCCCGGAAATACGGGGTTCATACGCAATACCGTGCGCCACGAGGCGTTAAGTGCGTTGGTGACTTTGGGTATTGCCAAACCGGCCGCTGAAAAAAGCATTGATGCGGTGCTAAAAAGGTCTGGAAATACCGTTAGTTTGGAGGAGCTAGTGAAGCAAGCATTAAAAAACGCCTAACCTTTTGTTTGTAATTATTCGGAAGATACACATCGGCCTTGGGCTGGCAATTTGCCTTTTTTTGCTAGGCTCTTTGCCGCCTGCGCATGCCCAAAAAAAGGACTCTACGGGCACCGGCTCAGCCGACACGGTCAAGTTCAAAACAATCAATCCGTATAGACCCAGTTATCGCCCGCCCGATCGGTATGGAGATCCCTTCTCTAATTACTCTACCTTCTCTCCGCTTTTTTTAAGAAACCCCAAGAGTCTGAACACGGATGTCCAGATCGATTCGGGCATGAATTATAACATTCGCGAACGAATTGGCCGCGTCAATTTCAGGCCTAATTCTTCCATGAACTTCGATGAGTTTAGCCGCCAGCAAGACAGGCTTTTTAGAAAGCAATACTGGCAAACCAAAAGCCAGGCGTTGGATGGCGAGAGTGCGGTGAGTGGGCGTAATTTGCTTCCGAAATTATACATCAGCCCGGTATTGGATCGGATATTTGGCGGAAGTTCGGTTGAGTTAATTCCACGTGGTTTTGTCACGCTCGATTTTGGGGCTTCGTTTCAAACCATCAACAACCCGAGTATTCCTATCCGGCAGCAGAGCAATGGAGGTTTTGAATTCGATCAGCAGATTAGTCTAAATGTAACGGGCAAAGTAGGGGAGAAACTGAAGGTCACTACCAATTTTGACAACAACAACTCGTTCGACTTTCAAAATAATATGAAGGTGGAGTTCACTGGCTTCAAAGAAGATCTGTTGAAGAAATTGGAGATTGGAAACGTAAGTCTGCCACTGAACAATAGTCTCATCAGTGGTTCTCAAAACCTTTTTGGTATCAAGGCGCAACTTCAATTCGGAAAATTATTTGTGACGGCCATTGCTAGCACCCAGCGAGGCAAGCAATCATCGATCAAAGTAGCAGGTAATTCAAGTGGTACTTCGCAAGGCAGACCGTTTAAGATTCAAGGATCTAACTACGATGAAAACCGTCACTTTTTTCTCAGTCAGTTTTTTAGAGATAATTATGAAGGATGGCTCAAGGATTTGCCACAGATTTTTTCAGGTGTAAACATTACACGGATTGAAGTGTACTCCATCAACCGCTCCAACGACACCCAAACCAATCGCGATATAGTGGCCTTCATGGATATGGGTGAGTCTGACAAAATTTACAACAAAGTTGCCTTCACGAATTTTGCCGGTGATCGTGCTCCCAGTAAAAATGAAAACAATAATTTGTTTGATAAGCTTAAGACCATCCCCGCCCGATCAGATACGATCAATGGATTTCTGATCAATCAATTAGGGCTGGCCAATGGAACAGATTTCGAGAAGATCACAAGTGCCAGAAAGCTGGCTGCATCTGAGTTTTCGTTCAATAGTCAATTAGGATATATCACGCTTCAACGTAAACTGCAAAATGATGAAGCATTGGCGATCGCTTTCGAATATACTTATAACGGTCAGGTGTTCAAGGTGGGTGAGCTAACCGAAGACTACTCCAACAAGCCGCCAAAGGATGTGGTTTTTTTAAAGATGCTGCGGCCTCGAAAAATTGCCGTAAAAGATGAGGCAGGGAAAATTTTGCCGACCTGGAATTTAATGATGAAGAATATTTATAACCTCAATGTTTCTTCGCTCACGCGGGATGGATTTCAACTGCGCATGATCTACCGCGATGACCGCACGGGTTTAGATAATCCAGTATTGCAGGATGGAGTTGTTACCCGAACCCGACAATTGATACAGGCGTTTGGTTTGGATAGACTGAATCCATATAACGATCCACAGCCCGATGGTAATTTTGATTTTGTAGAAGGCGTTACTGTGAACACCGCCACGGGATTAATCATTTTCCCCAACTTGGAGCCGTTTAATAAACCACTCCGCGACCTTTTTAAGTTAGAGGAACCTGCCTTGGCTGCTACGCTTCGAGACAAGTATCTGTATGACACGCTGTATCGAACAACGCAGGTCGAAGCGGCAACAGTTGCCACAAAAAATAAATTTTGGATCGATGGCTCGTTCAAAGCCGGCTCCGGAAAAGAAATTGTTATTCAGGGGTTTAACATTTCGCCCGGCTCGGTAAAAGTTTTTGCTGGAGGCATGCCCTTGCGCGAAGGAACTGACTATTCAGTAGATTACACCTTTGGGAAGGTGATCATTCTCAACGATGGCATTTTGAGTTCGGGCAAAGACATAGAAATCACCTACGAACAGCAAGATCCTTTTGCTTTTCAACAGCGATCTTTGTTAGGTACCCGGTTCGACTACAAGTTGAATGACGATATCAATTTGGGCGGTACTTTTTTGTATTACAACGAGCGGCCTCTCATCTCACGGAATCTTATTGGTACCGAGCCAGCTCAAAATATTCAATATGGCCTCGACTTCAACATGAAAAAAGATTCCCGCATCTTGACCAAGATGGTGGATGCGTTGCCCTTTTTGCAAACCAAAGAAAAGTCGAGCATCACTGTCAATGCAGAATTTGCGCAGTTGCTTCCCGGCACCAGCAATGTGATTGATGGCGAGGGTACATCGTTCATTGATGATTTTGAGAATACGATCACACCCTACAGTCTTATTTCTCCGCAGGCCTGGAAACTTGCGGCAGTCCCTACTAATGATCCGTTGTTTGATTTGGCTTCAGGGGGTGCAGCCAACGACATTCGTGCAGGCTATAAGCGAGCAAAGCTGGCGTGGTATCAGGTAGACAATTTGTTTTACAGAGAAAGCGGAAGCTTCAAACCCCCTAACATTTCATTGGAAGATTTAAAAAATCATTACAGCCGGCCAGTTTTACCGCAGGAGATTTTCCCATACCGTGATGCATTCATCGGGAATTTTTATGAACCCATTTTAGACCTGGCTTATTACCCGAACGAACGTGGCCCCTACAACTACAATCCATCTTTCGATGGAAACGAAAAATCGAATTGGGCGGGAGTTACGACCGCTATCCGCAACGAAGTGGATTTTGATAAAGCAAATGTAGAGTATGTTGAGTTTTGGCTGATGGATCCTTTTAACAATGCCCCAAGTGGGAACGGGCGCGTGCTGGTAGATGGAAGAATTGGGAAGTCCAATACCACCGGTGGCAAGATGATACTTCAGCTTGGTAGCATTTCAGAGGATGTAACCCGCGATGGCAAGCATGGCTTCGAAAACGGGCTGCCGCGCGAGCCGGGATTAACAACCGGAGTAGCAACAACGAATTGGGGCAAGGTAACGACTCAGCAGTATTTGAACAATGCATTCGACAGCAACCCCACGTCACGGGCAAGCCAGGATGTGGGGATGGATGGGTTGAACAACGGGGAAGAGAGAGTTAAGTTTCCTGCTACAGCCGGTTTGGAAGACCCATCGTCTGATGATTTTAAGTATTTTTTAGGAGATGAATTTAACAATAAGGATGCTAAAATTCTAGAGCGCTACAAAAACATCAACGGGCATGATGGCAACTCGCCCATTGTTACGGCCAGTCAATCTTTTGCACAATCAGGTAGCCCACTACCCGATAATGAAGATTTAAACCAAGACAATACCTTAAGTGATCTGGAAGAATATTATTCATACAACATTGATCTTCCAGCGGGCGGTCTCAAAGTGGGCAATAAATTCATTGTTGATAAGATAGAGCCCAGGCAGATTGGCGATCAGGCAAATAATGATGGCCTAACTTGGTATCTCTTCCGCATACCCATTCGTCAGTTTGACCCAGCGGGGACAGTAGGAAAGATCAATGGTTTTAAATCCATTCGTTTCGCGCGGATGATGGTGACGGGATTTTCTGAGCCGGTGGTATTGCGTTTTGCAAATTTTAGAATGGTGGGAAACCGTTGGAGAAGATACGAGGCGCTGCTAACCGACCCCGGTATTGAAAGAAAGCAAGAGCCAAATTTTGACAACTTTACAGTATCGGCTGTAAATATTGAAGACAACGGTCAGCCCGATGAAAAAAAACCTGGTTATGTGGAGCCACTTAATCGCGATCGTGATGTTACCTCAGTGCAGCAGCGAAGATTGAACGAACAATCGTTGCAAATGTGTGTGAACAATTTGCCTGATGGGCAGGCCAGAGCAGTTTTCAAAAATGTTTCGCTGGATTTTTTTAACTATGGGCGCATCAAAATGTTTTTAAGTGCCAACGATCAAAACTTGGTGGCGAAGGATAATCAACTTACTGCTTTTTTGCGCTTGGGAACTGATTTTGAACAAAACTACTATGAGATTGAGCTGCCATTAAAAATTACGCCTCCCCTTACGAGAGAACCAGGAGATGTATGGCCGGAGCAAAACCAAATCGATTTAGATCTCAATGAACTGTACGCTTTGAAAGTGCAACGCGATCGTGAAGGATTTGAATTGACGCGTCCTTTCCCGCAGAATAGTGCGAAGCAAGTTGGCAAGCATGGAATACGAATTGTGGGCCGACCGGATTTAGCACAAGTACAAGTGATGATGATTGGCGTGCGCAATCCGCGCAGCGATGATGCTCAGCCACTGAGTGTTTGCATTTGGGCTAATGAACTTCGCCTTACTGAATTTGATCGGACGGCCGGCATTGCGGCCAACGTAGTGCTCAGTGCGAAACTCGCTGATCTCGGAAATATTTCTGGTTCTTATCGGCACATTGGTTTTGGGTTTGGCGGGGTGCAATCAAAAATTGCAGAGCGTGCACGTGGCGAGACCAACGCGTTTGATATTTCGGGAAGTATCAATGTAGATAAATTATTGCCACCTAAGTTGGGGTTAAAAATTCCAATGTTCTTTAGCTATGAGTCCAATGTGATTAGCCCCAATTTTGATCCGGCCAATCCGGATGTACGACTGTCGGCAGCACTCAAGTCATTCAACACCGATGCCGAACGAAGAAGTTATCTCGACCTCATTCAAGACCGCACCACCAGACGAAGTCGTAGAGAATTTCGCATTTACGTATGCCTACTCAGAGGCGAACCACACGAATTTTAGTCTGATTACAGACACTCGCAGAAGCATCAAAGGAGCAGTTGCGTGGCAATATGCCAGCACATTCAAAGGCTTTGAACCCTTCAAAAACATGAAGGTTTTTTCCTCGAAGCACCTTCAGTTTATTAAGGACTTCAACTTTAATCCGATGCCAGCCTCGATCTCGGTGCGGGGAGAGTTGGATCGTTCGTATAGCGAACTCACCTATCGAAGTTCAGTCAAGGATGGCAGTTCAAGAGTCAACTTACCTAACTATCAAAAGTTTTTTGTCTTCAACCGATACTACAATGTGCGCTGGAATTTGACCAAGTCGATTTCGGTGGATTACAACTCTACAGTCAACGCAATCATTGATGAGCCCAACGGAGCAATTGACACGCCTGAAAAACAAGATTCTCTGTGGAACAACCTCAAGCGATTCGGCCGAACAAAAAATTTCGATCAAAATATCACGGCCAACTACAAACTACCATTTGACAAGTTTCCCGTGTTTAATTGGATCGATGGCGATTACCGATACACGGCAGGCTATAACTGGCGCGCAGGTCCGCTGGAGAAAAATCCTCAATCACAATTGGGCAACATTATTCAGAATACGCGCGACCAAAATGTGACGGGCCGTATCGATATGGTAAAACTGTATAACAAAATCGGGTTCTTGAAAAACATTAACTCGCCTCCTCGGCCTTTGCCCCCGCCCGATAAAAATAAACCGGCAAAACCTGACACGGTTAAGCGGCCTCCAGAGCTTAAAGGCGCAAAGTTTCTGCTTCGGCTGTTGATGTCAGTGCGGAATGTCAACGCGACCTATAAATTTACGGAGGGAACAATTCTACCGGGCTTCACACAAACACCACGGCTGTTTGGACTAGATGATACTTGGGGCTCGCCCGGTGTGGGATTTATTTTGGGCGGCCAGGATCCCAACTTCGCAAAGGCCGCCTCCGAAAAAGGTTGGTTGACTACAAACAAAAGACTTACCGCGCCCTTCACGCAGAACCAAGGTACAGACCTAACCCTACGCGCGAATGTAGATTTATCGCCTGATTTTAAAGTTCAGTTGGATGCGAGCAAGGTAAGCAATACCGCATTTCAGGAGATTTTCAGATATGATTCCGCGACTAACAGATTTAGTGGGATCAGCCCAAGCAGGTCAGGATCCTACAAAATTTCATTTATGACCATCAATACTGCTTTTGCCAATTGTTGCAGCCTACTCAGGTACCTCTGCTGATGGTGTTAGCTTATCGCCTTTTCCGAAAGTCCCTATTCCAAACTGGCGATTCACCTATGAAGGATTAAACAAGATTTCGGGCATTAAAGATGTTTTTCAATCAGTCACCTTGACGCACGGCTATAGATCAAGCTATTCGGTTGTAAATTATTCTAACTCTCTTCAATATACATCAGTTAATCTTAGTAATCGTGTGGAAGATTATAATGTTGTTAGTTTCGCAAGTGAGAAAAGTGGGACTACCAATGAGTTAATCCCAGTATTTATCATTAATCAGGTCATGATCAATGAATCGTTTCAACCGCTGGTGGGTCTTACCTTTCGCACTAAAAGTAAATTGAGTTTTCGCTTCGAATACAAAACAAAACGAGATGTTTCATTGAACGTATCGAATGCACAAGTCACAGAAGTAAACGGCAAAGACTGGTCAGCTGAGGTCAGCTTCACAAAAAACAACATGAAAATGCCATTCAAAGACCAGGGGCGAATTATCACCTTAAAAAACAATATCACGTTTTTGTTGAACGTGAGCATGAACAATAATCAAACTATTCAGCGCACGCTTGCCGATGCGGCACAACAAGTAGAGGGCGGCAGTACCATCACCAACGGTAACATCAATTTTCAATTCAGGCCGAATATCAGCTATGTGGTAAACCAAAGCCTGACCATTCAAATGTATGGCGACCATAACACGAATGAGCCGTTGGTCACTAACTCCTTCCCGCGCACCAATACAAGAGTGGGTTTTAAGATACTTTTCAATCTGGCACCCTAAATTCTTCTTTAGGCTAGGCGTCAGACCGCTCTAAGCGGTCTAACGCCTTTGATTATAAAGTTTTGCCTACAACAGATTTATACTTCACACTTTTAAAGTATTTTTGCTGCCTAATCTTAACTATTATGAGCATACCTGAAGGGTTAAAATACACCAAAGACCATGAATGGATTAAAGTAGACGGAAACATCGCTACCGTGGGCATTACAGATTTTGCACAGGGCGAACTGGGCGATATCGTTTATGTTGATATTTCATCGGTCGGTAGTCAGGTTGGTCAGCATGAGGTGTTTGGTACGGTGGAGGCGGTGAAAACAGTCTCCGATTTGTTCATGCCTATTTCGGGCAAGGTGATCGAGTTCAACAAAGCACTGGATACAGCTCCCGAAAAGGTAAACAGCGATCCGTATGGAGATGGTTGGATGGTAAAATTCGAACTTTCGAACGCCTCGGAAGTGGCGAGCCTGCTAACGGCTGCTCAATACAAAGAACTTATTGGTAAATAAAATAGTATTGAGATTTGAGTATAGAGAACATTAATCTCAATACGCATATCTCACATCTCAATACTTAGTACTATGATCGAACTCCCAACAATATCAGCTGAGCAAACTCGTAAAAAGAAACCCGATTGGCTTCGCGTAAAGTTGCCTATTGGGTCTGAGTATGCTAAAGTTCGGAAATTGGTAGACGAGCATAAACTTCACACCATTTGCGAAAGTGGCAATTGCCCCAATATGGGCGAATGTTGGGGTGAAGGCACGGCCACTTTTATGATATTGGGAAATGTTTGCACCCGCAGTTGCACTTTTTGTGCAGTGGCAACTGGCAGGCCTACCGAGTATGATACTGATGAACCACAACGGGTAGCAGAAGCAATCAAATTGATGGGCGTAAAGCATGCGGTGATCACTTCTGTAAATCGCGATGAGTTGAAAGATCGCGGTGCAGAGATTTGGTACCAAACAGTAGTACAAACAAAAGCACTTAGCCCATCGACAACTATTGAGACGCTGATACCCGACACGAAGGGCAACTGGGATGCGCTCTACAGAATGATTGAGGGCGGACAAGAAGTCGTTTCTCATAACATGGAAACTGTTGGACGACTTTACCGCATGGTGCGACCTCAGGCGAAGTATGAAAGAAGTCTCGAGCAAATAAAAAGAACTCGTGAAGCCGGCAAGCGAACTAAATCGGGCATCATGCTTGGTGTGGGGGAAACAAAGGAAGAGCTATACAAAGCGATGGATGATTTAGTTGAAAATGGATTGATGGCAGAGTTTATTCACCCTGAAACATTTGAGATGTACAAAGAAGAGGGGTTGAAGAGAGGCTTGAAATATGTGGAGGCAGGACCACTCGTTCGCTCATCCTATCATGCAGAGCGGCATGTCAATGTGCCAATGTAATAAAGTTACCGGTTCCCCGTTCCCGGGAAACAGAAACAAGAAACCGGGAACAGGAAACTGGTTTCCTACTTCTTATTCACTACCAGTCTTCCCTCTCTATTCGCTACTTCCCAAGCGGTGTGAAACGCAGTCTTGGCTCTTTTAGCAAGTAGGTCAAACTCAATTTTGCCAATCTCATCACTCACTTGATGATAGTCTTCGTGGATGCCATCAAAGAAGAACACAATAGGAATTCCCTTCTTGGCAAAATTCCAATGATCGGAACGCTTATACAGGTTGGTGGGATGGTTTTCATCGTTGTAGGTGTAGTCAAACTCTAATTTTTCGTTTTCGCGGTTTGTTCTTTCATTGATTTCCTGTAGTTCGGAAGATAGCTTATCAGCACCGATCACATACACGTAGTCCGGCTTGTCTTTGTGCTCAGGGTCACGTCTTCCAATCATGTCAATGTTGATATCAACTACGGTGTTGGCAAGTGGAAATACAGGATGTTCGGAATAATATTCAGAACCGAATAGTCCTTGCTCTTCGCCTGTAACAGTCATAAATAAAATGCTTCTGCGGGGGCCTTTGCCATCTTTTTTCGCCTGGGCGAACGCCTTTGCAATTTGAAGAACACTTACTGTTCCAGAACCATCATCATCTGCACCATTGTTAATTACGTCCTCACCTTCACCCGGATTTTTTCCAATGTGGTCGAAGTGCGCAGTGATAACAACCAATTCATCTTTTTTATCGGTGCCTTCCATGTAGCCCAAAATGTTTTCAGATTTTACGGTTGTGATGTTCATTGCAACCTGATAGCTAACTTTCCCCGGCTTTACTTTTGCCAACATCTTTTTTGCTGGCTCGGCAGCTGCGGCCGCAGTCAATTTTGCAACTGTTGTGTTAAACACCTTTTCCGCAGCGGTCTGGTTTAAAAAGAAAATTCCTTTGTTGGGGCTTGTTGGGTCGGGCCTATTCAATGTCAAATTTCCCCCTGATAAGAAACCTTGCATTTGCGCTGCAAATGTTTTGAATTCTTCCGGTTTGCCTGCAGGAATAATGAAAACCATTTTCGCTCCTTTTTCTCTTGCCAGCGAAACTGTTTTTCGAAGGCTGGACATGATATTAAACGATAACGGGTCGCTTTGTATCGCTACGGCTTTGTCTTTTACAATCAAGTTCGTGTAATCGACTTCTGTGCCTTTGCCGACAAAAATGATATCCGCTGTGACTTCGCCATTGGAATCGGCCGAGCCATAGTACATAATCTCATTGAAGTTGGCATATTTTGAGACACCTGCTTTGACATAAATATCTGCTGGAGCAACAGAGAATAAATCAACAGGCATATAATGAGAACCATTTACAGGTCCACTTAGGCCAAGTTGCTCAAAGCAAAAGCTAATGAATGCCGCAGCCATTTTTTGGCCACGGGTTCCTGTCTTTCGTCCTTCTAATGCATCTGAAGCCAGAATGGAAAGATTTTCTTTGAGGTCGGCAGTGGTGATCAGGCTGGCATATTTAACAGCAGGGTTTTCCTGCGACCAACTAAACTGTACTGTTAAGACGAAGAGCAGAAGCGAAGAGAGTTTTTTCATGTTTCAGTATTTATTTTAAGAATAGATCAATGTATGAGACACACGAAGAATCTAGAACGGTCAAAGGTTTCATTACAAACTTTGATGATTTTAATCAAAGATATGCCAAAATAATGGTGGGATAAAAATCAAGGGCTATGTTAAAAACGACTCTTTCGCCACAAATCAATAGTGCTAAACCAAGGTTCCATAAAACGCTTGTCGCGCAATAGCACGTAGTTGTCGGGGTCGTAGACGCTTCCGCTTTTCACGAACGTAAAACGCACGTTGGCGCTTTTGTAATTCCACACCTCGTTGCCACCGTTCTTGCTGAGTTCGTCTGGAACACCAAACACTGTGTAGATCATGCCTCGATCCATCTTCCACCCTTCTTTGAAAGAGCTGAAATACTGATTGGCTGTTTCGACTCGCTTAAAATAGCTACGCATAAAATTCTTGGCACGGTCTTTATCGCGGGTGATATCTAAAATTACTTTGTCAAACTTTGGCTTTTCATTATCGGCCGCAGCGAGTTGTTTAAACTCATCCGGTGTAGTGACAAAGATGAGTGGAGAAACAAGTTCTTGTACTTTTGAGTATTTCGGAAAATTCTCGGGCACGACCCGCAGCGCAAACCCATCTGCGGCATTGGTGTCTTGTTGAAATAGGTAGAGGCCTTCTCGTTTTACTGAAAATGTTGCGTTGTTCTCAAGGCGAAAAGTAGAGTCATGAAACAAAAACCGTTCTACGGGTGCTGACTTTTCAGAAAAAGGCGGATAAGGTTGATAGAAAGAAGCTGTTTTATAGAATGACACAAACATAGTTTTTTCATCACAGCTCTTGATTGTGTAGTCTTTTCCTGATCGCAGAAAATTTTCTGACAATACGCCATTCTTCGATTCTATCCATCCTCTTTTTGGATAGATGCCTTCCATCAGTTTGAAGTAGTACCAATTTTTTTGACTTTGGAGGTGAGTAACCTTGGCTAACAAAATCCAAGGCTTATCAGGAATAGGGAAGGAAAGCTGCCCCGATTTTTCATTGCCAACTGGTCTGGTGGTAGAATCACTTTCGGTAATGGATGCCCCGTCTCGAACGACATAAGAATCCCTTCGTTCCCAGGTTAAGGAATATTGGTCAGCCGGGAACTGTGTAGTGCGGAGCACATAATTCACAATAAGCTGATTTTGGCCACGGGCCAAATCCAATTGAAGACTTACTTCATTTTGTGGGTTATACCAATGCCTAAAATTGAGCCCGGTTATTGACTGCCCCGATAATTCACTCAGAAACAGAAAAAGCGTAAAAGAAAGAACAAATCGCTTCATAAGGATCATTAAGATTATTCGCTCCAACTAGTGGGGCTGTTAACTCGTTATTAAACGTTAAATTTAGCGAATTACGTTATTTTTGCAGCTTAATTTTTTTGATGGCTTCTGTTTATACCACTGAGATCGCCTCTGATTCCGTTGCATCGGATAACCCTATTCACCAGCGCTTGCTGAAAGCCTATGTGATTGCCACAAGGTATGTAAAAGGCAATTTGCTAGAAGTGGGGTGCGGAGAAGGCCGTGGGATAGACTGGTTATTACCAAAAATCAGTCATTACTCTGCCATTGACAAAATTGCTCCGGTTGTTGAGCAGCTGCAAATGCGCTATCCACAAGCCAGTTTCGTCAGCGGGAATATACCTCCGCTAGCAGACTTTGCCGACAACACTTTTGATTCGGTCGTGAGTTTTCAAGTTATTGAACACATTCAAAATGACCGGTTTTTCCTAAAAGAAATTCATCGTGTTTTAAAGCCTGGTGGCATTGCTTTGCTTTCTACACCCAATCGGCCGATGTCGCTCTCACGCAATCCCTGGCACATTCGTGAGTACACACCCGCGGAATTGTCAAGGGTTGCCAATGAGTTTTTTACTTCGGTTGAGATGAAAGGAGTTGCGGGTAATGAGAAAGTGATGACCTACTACAATCGAAATAAAGAGTCGGTGAATAGGATGATGCGGTGGGATATTTTCAACCTGCAATACAAATTGCCAGCGGCTTTGTTGAGAATCCCCTACGAGTTATTGAACCGAATCAATAGAAATAAATTGAAAGACGGAGCCGATGAGTTAGTGACCGGCATACACCATTCCGACTACCTGCTAGTAGACAACGCTGAGCAAGCACTCGATTTATTTTTGATGGTGAGGAAGTAGGCTATTCCATCAAAAATTCGTTTAATGGAACAACGTCTATCTTTTTTCCGTCCTTTTTAAAACTGTCTTTTTGTTTGAGTGTGACTATTTTTCCTAACGACATGTTAAAGTAATCCATCGCGGCAAGTAGGCCACTCGTTTCTCTTTCCAGATTGTCGGCAGTCAAATCATAGCAGACTTGTATTAACTCTTTCGGTTTGCCTTTTTCAAAAACCACAAAATCACATTCCTTCTTTTCGTGAAAATAATATAACTCCGTATGTGCGGTTCTCAAGTGAAGGTAGACGGCATTTTCTATCCTTCTCCCATTTTCATCGGAGAATACGATTGAGTTTTCCGTAAATAATCCTAGATCTATGGAGTAAACTTTTCTGGGGTTTCGGATTTGTTTCTTCAATGAGTAACTAAACATTGGCAAAAATTGTACGATGTAAGCATTTTCTAAAAAGCCAAAGTAGTCTAATAATGCACTTACTGATTTTATCGCAAACAATTTTGTAAGGTTACTAGCAGAGACCGGTTTTGCGATATTGGATAGTAAGTAAACAGCCAACTGCTTCAACGATTTTACATCCCTCACCGCGTAGCGGACCGCTATATCGCGATACAGAATATCCTCCAATAGTTGATTGAGCACAAATCCGTTTTCTGTCTTTAAATATTCCGGAAAGCCGCCTTTTCGTAGATATTCCAACACCGATTTCTCGGTGTCTTTTAACTTTCTTAATCCTAAGAATTCTGTATAAGAGAAAGGAAACAATTCTACAGAAAGATGCCTACCCGTCAGCTTGGTACCCAACTCTTTGCTTAGCAGGGTGGCATTTGAACCCGTAATCACCACTTTGTAGCCTTCGTCTAGTTTGTGCCTTACAAAAAGTTCCCAGTTTTCAAGCAGTTGTATTTCATCAAAGAATAAGACGGATGGATTTCTCTTGACAATTTCATTGCTTAGGCGATTGAAGTCGTCATTCTCAAATCCTGCCAATCGCGGGTCTTCAAAATGGAGGTAGAAGGCGTTGCTGAACTTTTCTCTCAAAAGTTGAAAGAGTAGTGTGCTTTTTCCACACCTCCTTATGCCCGTTATAATCAACGCAAAATTGTTGGGCAACTTCAATTTAGGCAGTAGTTCTCTTTGCCAGCCCACGTTCTTGTTTTGGAAATTTTCAGCCTGGGCATCCGCTACCTCAGCCAGTTGGGATTGTAAGAGCATGTGATCTTTATTTGATACAAAGCTACGATATCATAGCTTTGTATCAAACGATATCATAGTTTTACAACGAAAGATGTGGATTTCTGGCCAAAGCCAGCACTTATCTATCCTCCTGTGGCAAATCGCCTCGCATTTGTAAACTAGCTACTAGTCTTGTATAGGCGTCCTCGTACTTCTTGGCCAATTCTTCTTCTCCATTTTCATAGAGGGCTCGCTGAATAGCGTTAAGTATAAAAATGTTTCTTCTCAGATCGCTGGTTAGCCCATACCCTTCGTTGATCAAGTACGTAGCCATTTCATCTGACCGATCACCAATCACTTTACTGATCTCAATGGCTTTGTCTTTTTCTCCCACTTGAAAGAGCAAGTCGATGGTTTCAGGAGTAGTGTGATCGTATTTGATGGCTTTGTCTGGCATTTTGGCCAATGAGAACAAAAGCACGCTATCTGCCTTTGCCATTTTTCCCTCGTCAATTAAGGCTTGCGCAAGAGAGTTCAATGAACTGCGGTGGTTCACCACGAATCCCCTATAGTCATCCGTATAATAGATTTTCTCATTGTCCAACCCGCGGTAGCGAAACTTGTTAAGCATGATATCATAACTTCTCTCGGTATCTACCAGGTATTCTCTGTCTTGGCGTGGATTTTTAACGGGAAGAATCCGGTAGGCATTTCCTTCCTGAACTGCGTACGGGCTCAGATCCAAATTAATTTGTGACATGGAAGTATGATTCAAATAAAGTGGACGTTCCCAATTATTTGACACCAACAGATCAAGAAGTGCAAGATCTTTTTTCTCCAATCCTCCACGCAGCAGTCTGATTTTCATTTGATCCACCACCAAACTATCCATGCCCTTAGGGATGATTCCTTTGGCGAGGACAGCCGCTTTATCAATGTTCAAAGTAAATACTCTACTCGGCACTACGTTTCGATCATTATCACGCAATTGTTTATAGTCCTTAGATATAAGCTCGATGTACTGCTTCGCATCAATACTCGCAATCTTCATATCGACAAATGGCAGGTAGTCATTTGGCCCCCCTTGCTGGTAATTTTTTGGAGAGAGTGTGTAAGGGAAAGGCTCTGATTCATATGCTTTTCGTGTTGTTTGGTCGATGTACCAATCCGTATTGAAGTAGCTCAAGACCATCACGCGTAAATCTGTGCGAACGCCTTCGGTTTCTTGGGCGTACCAGAGCGGGAAGGTGTCATTGTCGCCACCAGTGAAAATGATTCCATTGGGTGCGCAAGACTCCAGGTAGTTCGTAGCTGAGTCTACCGAGAAAAAGCGATCAGAGCGATTGTGATCGTCCCACCCGTCTTTGGCCATCAGTGCCGGAGCCACTAAGCCTATAAGCGTGGCAGCAATGGCTGCGGTTTTACCGTTCTTTAAAAACTTCTGAATTACTTCTGCCAAGCCGATCACGGCAAGTCCGATCCAGAACGCAAACGCGTAGTAGGAACCGGCATAGATGTAGTCACGCTCACGCGGCTCCGTGGGAGGAGAGTTCAAGTAAACCACAATGGCTACACCGAGCATCACAAACAGTAGCCCAACGACCGCAAAACTCTTTGTGTCTTTGGTGAATTGGTAAAACATACCGACCAATCCTAAAATAAACGGGATCATGAAAAAATTATTTCTGGCTCCGTTGTTGGCCAGCACATCAGGCACACTTTTGAACCATTGCCCAGGCTTCAGCCAATCTGCGCCTTGCTCATCGCTTTCGCGACCGGCAAAATTCCACATGAAATAGCGCATATACATGGTGCCTATTTGGTGCGTAAACATGTAGTATAAGTTTTGGCCGAAGGTTGGCTTTTGACCTTCGGGAATGCCCAGAATATTCATGTACGTTTCCTTGTGCTCAGAATTCCAAACGCGGGGTAATATTGTCTGTTGGTCAGGCTCGTAGACATAGCTGAATTTCACGCCAATAACTTGAGCTGAGTAGTAGGGACCATACAACAACGGTCGGCTGCCATATTGCTCGCGCTTCAGGTAGCGGACAAAACTCATCGCATCCTTTGGTGCATTTTCGTTGATCAACGTATCATATCCAGATCGAATGATAATTGTTGCATACGATCCGTAACCTATCAAAATGAAGGCAGTCCCAAGCAAAACTGTATTCCATACGGGCTTGTTTTTCTTTTGAGTGTAGTAAATTCCGAAGGCTAGCAAACCAGCGAGTAAAAGCGTAAAAACTAGTGCGCCTGATCCGAAGAATAAACCGAGTGTATTGACAAAGAAGATTTCAAAATTTCCGGCAATGGTTGGTAAGCCCGGCACAATAAAATCATTGATGAACATCACAATCGCAACACTTACAAGGAGGGCCGCAATAATGCCCCACGTAGTTGGTTTGAATTTTTTAAAATAGTAGATCAGCCCCAAAGCCGGCACAGTCACTAAATTGAGCATGTGTACACCAATTGAAAGCCCCATCATGTAGGTCACAAGAAGTAGCCATCGGTTGGCTTTACTTTCGTCTTCGATGACATTCCACTTTAGAACACCCCAAACGACAAAAGCGGTAAAGAAAGAGGACATCGCATAAACTTCGGCCTCTACTGCTGAGAACCAAAAAGAATCGGAAAAAGTGTAAGCCAACGATCCAACTAGACCCGCTCCCATCAGCAGCCATGTTTTTTCTTCGTTTATCTCGGAGTCTTTCGTGGCTCCAATCATTTTTCTGCCCAAAAGTGTAATCGACCAGAAAAGAAAAAGAATCGTAAAGGCGCTGGCCAGCACGCTCATGAAGTTGATCCAATAGGCTACTTTAGTGACGTCACCCATGGCAAGGAAGGAAAACACCCGCCCCATTAACAAGAAGAGAGGAGCGCCAGGGGGATGAGGAACCTGTAGTTTATAAGAGACTGAAATAAACTCGCCACAATCCCAGTAGCTGGCGGTTTCCTCCATGGTGATAAAATAAACCAGCAAAGCGATGGCGAAAGTGACCCAACCGGTCAGATTATTGGCTTTTTTGAAATTCATGTTTTTCGATAAAAATGAAGCGCGAAAATAGGGAAAATAAACGCATACCCGCTCAAAGTGTTGCAAGGAACAAGTAGGCAAACTGGATGGTCGCTTTTCTAGTTTACCCCAAAATGGCTTGCTAATATTGTAAAATGGCATCTATCGCGATAAAGAAATTTGAGAAAGCTGACACTGTGCTGTGGAATAGCTTTGTGAAAGAAGCCAAAAATGCTACTTTTCTGTTCGATCGTGGGTACATGGACTACCATGCCGATCGGTTTAAGGATCATTCATTATTGCTTTTTGCGGAAGGGAAATTAAGGGCTCTTTTTGTAGCCAATGAAAATAACCACGAAATCGTTTCTCATGAAGGGCTAAGCTATGGTGGTCTGTTGCTAGAGCCAGAGGCGCGTTTGGAAGACGTTCTAACTTGGTTTTTTCACATCGTCCGACATTATCATCAGTTGGGTTTTGAAAGGGTTATTTATAGGTGCCTGCCCTTTTACTATGCAACCTACCCGGCACAAGAGGATTTGTATGCCTTGTTTCTTCTAAAAGCAGCCTTGCTTCAGCGGGATACTAGCTCGGTATTTGTGAAAGCCATGCCACTGCCTTACCAACAGCGCAGGAAGAAGAATGCGAGAAAAAACTCGGGCTCCTTTCTCATTTCAAGAGCCAATGATCCTACCGAGTTTTGGAACGATGTTCTGATTCCTAACTTAAAAGAGAAGTTTGGAGCAGAACCTGTTCATTCATTAGAAGAAATAAAGAAGCTGATGCAACTTTTCCCCAATCAAATTCAATTGTTTGAAGTCCGAGATCAAGGTTTGCTGGGCGGGACAGTTATTTATATAACGCCAATAACAGCCCATGCACAATATACCTCAGCTAATACTTTGGGAAAGGAAATGGGGGCACTGGACGTTCTGTTCCACCATTTGTTAAGTGACGTGTTTCAAGAGAAAGCCTACTTTAGCTTTGGAACCTCCAACGGTGATCCGGGTCAAACGTTGAATCGAGGGCTCGTCAACTGGAAGGAAGGATTTGGCGCGCGTACCTTTGTGATTGATACCTATCAAATCGAGACGGGGAACCATACATTATTATCTGGTTATGAATAGTAGCATTCCGTTTTTAGACTTAAGGTATCAGCATTCGCAGATTGAAGCTGAACTAAAGGATTCGATTTTCAACGTGGTAAAGTCTAGTTCTTTTGTGCTTGGTGGATGCCTTTCTGATTTTGAAAAGATGTATGCTTCTTATCACCAAGTTTCCTTTTGCGCGGGCGTGGGTAATGGATTGGATGCCGTTTATCTTTCTCTCAAAGCACTAGGGATCAAATCAGGGGATGAAGTCCTAGTTCCCTCTAACACCTACATTGCCACATGGCTTGCGATTGAGAGAACCGGTGCTACCATTGTGCCCATTGAGCCCAATGAGTACACGTATAACGTAGATGTTTCTAAAATCAAAGCCGCTATTTCCCCTTTGACAAAGTGTGTACTTCCTGTTCATCTTTTTGGGCAAGCCTGTGAGATGGATGCCATTTTGGAGATCGCCAACACCCATTCGCTTTTTGTGGTAGAAGACAATGCACAAGCGCATGGGGCAACCTATGGCGCAAAGATGACTGGAAGTTTTGGGCAAATCAATGCAACTAGTTTTTATCCAACCAAAAACTTAGGCGCATAAAGAAATTTATCAATGATAGGTTGGGCGTGAACTCTCGTCTGGATGAAATTCAGGCAGCTGTGTTGGCCGTGAAATTGAAATATTTGGATGCCTGGAATGCCCAGCGGAGATTATTGGCCTCCACTTATTTCGAATTACTGAGTAATGTAGGCGACTTAATCTTGCCAGCCATTGCAAATGGAGCAAGCCATGTTTATCATGTTTTTACTATCCGAACCAATTACCGAGAGGCTTTACAGGCTTACTTAAAAGACAAAGGAATTGAGACCAGTAACCATTACCCGGTGCCTCCTCACTTACAAAAAGCATTTGCTCATCTCGGCTATAAAAAAGGAGATTTTCCGATTGCGGAGAAACTAGCCAGCACATCCCTCAGCCTTCCTATCTGGCCAGGGTTATCAAAAAAAGAACAGGAGCAAATCGGTCGGGCAATCAATGAATTTTTCCGGGGTCATTTATAAACGACCATATAGAAGACAAGCCAGAGCAAGAAAACCAGGATGTAAGAGCAACGACTTTGTTTGTGCGCTCGCAATGAAAACGAATTAACCCCCTTCACCAAAATCAAAACATACAATACCTCAAAAATGCTTAACGCTCGAAGCGGGTAAGCAAATTTTTTATCCAGGGTAACGTAGTCTACGAAATTCATTAACGAAAAAGGGTAAAACGCCCGAATTTCTGGAAGGGTTGGATCCGTTCTCACAAAAAGAAACCATCCAATTTTTAACAGTTCAGGAGCAATGAAAACAAACTCAGCCGTCAACGCCACACTCCAGCATTGGCTGAATGTAATCCGATAGCCAAAAAGAAAACACCCTACCCAGAGCACAAACCCGATTACGGTGAACTTCCATAGATAAATAAAGGGGATTGAAATAAATTGAACGGCACTGATCATCTGCATGATAGCGCCTTCCGGCCGATCTTGAAGAAATTCAAAGGCCGCGGTCTCGTTCTCTATGAAGGCTTTTTTGACGTACAACAATAGAAAAGAGATCAGACAAAGAACCACAACGGTCATTCGCTTATCGCTGTCAAAAATGGAAGAACGTTCTAGTTCGGTAGACATAGTAAAAGACAAAAGTAGCGCTTTAGTTGATCCTGTATTTTAATAATCTCATTTTTGAAGCCACAAATGAATTTTCAAGTCAAGAGTAGCGGTGTCTTTTTGGGAGTTTGCCTCTGGGGGATAGTTTTCGGTGCCCAGGCGCAAGTAAAAAAAGACACAACCATTATTTTAATCAATAGTACCGCGATACAGCTTGAGGCTGCTCAGGCATTGAACGATCTCTACGATTTTAAGTTTGCCAAAGCAGAGCAACAGATGCGCTGGTTTAAACAAAAATACTCGTGGCATCCGCTTCCCTATTTTATGTTGGGGTTGAGTGAGTGGTGGAAGATAATGCCGAATACCAGAGACACACGTTATGACGATAGGTTCTTGGCCTATATGGACAGCACGATCGCGGTAGCCGAAAATCTTTACAAGAAACATCCCGAGTATAAAATTGAGGCTGCTTTTTTCTTGGCAGCAGCCCATAGTTTTAAAGGGCGACTTTATGCAGATGAAGAACGGAAGAATTGGCGCAAAGCGGCCGTTCAAGGGAAAATGGCACTTAACTATCTCGAAGTATGCAGAACCAAAGACAACTTGAGTCCTGAGCTGCTATTTGGGGATGCATTGTACAACTATTTTTCGGTGTGGGTTCCAGAAAATTATCCCTCGCTCAAGCCACTGCTTTGGTTTTTTCGCAAAGGAGATAAAGCACTTGGATTAAAGCAGTTGAAGGAGGTGTCTTACAATGCGTTTTACACCCGCACGGAAGCAATGGTTTGGTTGATGCGAATTCTAAACAGTTACGAAAACGATCAACCCCGTGCCTTTCAGGTGGCAGAATACCTCTTCCAGACCTACCCCAACAACCCTTATTTTCATCGGTACTATGCTCGTATGTTATATTCACGAGGTCTTTATCCTCAACTCGAGGTGGAATCAAAGCGCATCTTGTCCCTAATTGATAGTGCCAAGTTTGGGTATGAAGGCACTAGCGGCAGATACGCCTCTTTTTTCTTGGGGCAGATGTACGATTTTCAAAGAAAGGATGAGTTGGCCAAAAAGTATTATCTGCTGTCTATAAAGTATGCTGAAGAAATTGGCGCCATTGAGTCTGGCTATTCTCTATATTCGCTCATTGCTTTGGGGGAAATCAACCAGCGACAGGGAAACAAAGCCGAAGCAAAAAAGTACTTCACGTTGGTTAAGAAAAAGGCCGGCCGAAAGGACGAAGCGTTTAAGGATGCGAAGAGGAGGCTGAAGGGACTGGAGAAGGGGGATTGACTTCCGGATTAAAGAAAAAAATATTTGTGGATTTACGCGACTTTTTTGTAACCCCTGTTCTAATCATTCTCATTTTTTTTGTTGCATACTTAGTAAGACCTCTTTTTACCGATGTTATTAACAAAAGGTACTTTTTTCCGGCATTGGCGGTTAAGATTGTCGGAGCCATTTGCTTAGGGTTAATCTACCAGTTTTATTATAGCGGTGGAGATACCTACAATTTCCATACACACGGCAGTAGGCATATCTGGGAGGCGTTTATGGATTCACCGGAAAAGGGTTTTGGATTAATTTTTTCCGGTGGCGTTCATGGAAAATTCTATGAGTATTCGAGTAGGATTCCATTTTTTACAGACCCTTCTGCTTTTTTCATTATTAGGCTAGCGACCATTTTTGACCTTTTTACTTTTTCTACCTATACCGCAACAGCAATATGTTTTGCTGTAGTAAGCTTTGTTGGCATGTGGATGTTTTTTCTGACGTTTTATCGAAAGTATCCTCAAGTTCATTGGCAACTCGCGTTGGCCACATTTTTCATTCCCTCAGTTTTTTTTTGGGGATCAGGCCTTTTAAAGGATACACTGATGATGGGTTGCTTAGGGGTTCTTACTTTTGAAATTGACCGGCTTTTCCTTCAAAAAAAAGTATCGATTGTCCACCTCTTGCTTTTAGTCCTTTCTGTTTGGTGTATTTTCTCTGTAAAGAAATTTATTTTGCAAGCCTTTATTCCTGCGGCTTTAATGTGGGTTTATCTTGGAAATTTAAACATGATTAGATCTGTAGTTCTAAGGGTCTTAATAGCACCAATATTAATTGGGCTTTCATTTTTTTCAACTTATTATTCTGTTGTGAAAATAGGAGAAGGAGACAGGCGGTACGCAATTGAAAATATTTCAAAAACAGCGCAAGTTACTGCTTACGACATTCGATTTCACACGGGAAAAGATGCTGGCTCTGGATACACTTTAGGCGAATTAGACGGATCATTTAATTCAATGATAAAATTGGCGCCACAAGCAATTAATGTTTCTTTGTTCAGGCCTTATCTGTGGGAAGTCAATAACCCTTTAATGCTTTTATCTGGCATGGAAAGCCTCGTTTTTTTTGTTCTTACGCTGATTTTGATTTTCAAGTACAGACTATCGGCAGTAAAGTCTCTACGCAATCCTGATGTAAGTTTCTCATTTGTGTTTTCGTTGATTTTTGCCTTTGCGGTCGGTGTATCTTCATTCAATTTCGGAACACTATCTAGGTATAAAATCCCGCTACTACCTTTTTATGCAGTAGCGTTGGTACTTACTTTTTACGAAAACAAACCTAAAAAAGTGGAAGCATTTGAAGCCACGGAGTAGTTTGAAATCACTTTTTTTCGTCCCTCAATTCCTATTTTTTTCCGAAGAATTGCATCCGTGACCAGCTTCTCTAAGCATTGTACCCAATCATCTTCTGTATGGCATAAGAATCCATTCACACCATTATCGATTATTTTAGTATTAACTCCCACAGGTGATGCGACTGCGGGTATACCTAACGACATATATTGTAGCGCTTTGAAACCGCATTTGCCTTTTGTCCAATCGTCTTCTGGCAGAGGCATTATCCCAATATCAATTTTCAACAAATCTTCAACTTCGCTTTCCTTATTCCATTTAATAAAATCTAAGCGAGGTATGTTTAGTTGTGGCGTCCTATCTGCAATAACAAGAAATCGAACATGCTCAAATCTCGTTTCGATAGACCTTAATACTAATTCAATTGTTTTCAAGTATTTCAACGTGGAATGAGATCCTGTCCATCCTATTACGAGACTTGAGTTCGAAATGGGGGCAATTAACTCGTCCTTTGTCGAATTATGAGTTAAGGTAGTGTCAATAGTAGTTGGATTTACAATCACATTCGGATTAAACCTCTTTGCATATTCTGCCAGATAGACATTCCCGCAGCTCACCCCATAGCTCCATTTGCAGATCAACCCCACCTTGCTTCTCCATCGGAGTAATTTTTCGGCCTTCGATTCATCAATTTTATCGGTGAGCCAAATAGCATCATCAAAATCATAAATTATTTTTTTTCTGAATACATAAGCAATTAGCCATTCAAAGACAGGGGGACCTAAAGGCGTCATTTCTCGGTGAATGAATATAAAATCATAAGCTGGTATTTTATACAGCATAAACAGCCGTTTGCCTAACCCCACAAAAATGGCTGATAGTTTGTCGAATATGTTTTGGGTTGTATAAAAGACTTGCCAATTGCGGCTGCTCAAAAACGATTGCACCTTAAAGCTGAAGCCAGCGGAAGAAAGAATATCAAAGTATTGTTCAAAGCGAAAGCGCTGAGAAGGTGATTCTTTTAGTGGGTAGGGGACGAGGAAAAGAATTTTCATAGTAACTTGCCCTAAAATTGCGTAATAACTTACAATTATCCCGATGCACGAACCGATTGAGTATACGATTGAACCTTCTGAAGGAAGGGTGCTTGATTGGGGAGAGTTGTGGCGGTATCGAGAGCTTTTCTACTTTTTCACCTGGCGAGACATCAAGATCAAATACAAGCAAGCGACTCTTGGATTTTTGTGGGCCATTCTTCAGCCTTTATTTATGATGGTGATTTTTACCTTATTCTTTGGCAAGGCATTGAACATACCTTCGCAAAATCTGCCTTATCCGATTTACGTTTTTTCTGGTTTATTGATCTGGAATTTATTTTCAACAGGCCTCACCAATGCCTCCAACAGCATGGTGAATAATGCTTCGATTATTAAAAAGATATATTTTCCGCGTCTCATCATTCCAGTCTCCTCCATACTGGTGGCGCTGTTTGATTTTCTCATGGCCTTTATTCTTTTTGTGCCGATTCTACTATTCTATCAGCAGTCGGTATCATTGTCGGCACTTGTATTATGGCCTGTCGCACTGATAATCGCCATTGTAGCTACGCTGGGCTTAGGCTCTTGGCTGGCCGCGCTTAATGTGAAGTATCGTGATTTTCGCTATGTAATTCCCTTTCTTATTCAAGTGTTATTTTTTTTGTCACCGGTTATCTACCCGATCTCGTTGCTAAAGTACCCTATACTACAATACATCTTGGCGTGCTCCCCCATGTTGGCTGCCGTTGAATTGTTTCGTTATCCTTTGACTGGCATTTTTCCTGACGTTTATTTTTTAGGGATAAGCCTGCTTTCCGGAGTAGTACTTCTGGCTATTGGTGTACTGTATTTTAAAAGGGCCGAAGACTTTTTTGCTGACTTTGCTTGACATGAAGCCTATCCTTGAAATTCAAAACATTGGAAAGAAATACAGCATCCAGCATTTGGCTGGAGGCTACTTGAGTTTACGCGAACGAATGGCTAATGCGTTAAAGTTTGAACGCAATACTGCAGAAGATTTCTGGGCATTGAAGGCTGTTTCCTTTGAGGTACAGCCCGGAGAATCTATCGGCATTATTGGCCGAAACGGAGCTGGAAAATCAACTCTGTTAAAGATACTCTCTAAAATTACACCGCCCACTTCCGGCAAAATTGTGAGTCGTGGCCGCATTGCTAGCCTGCTGGAAGTTGGCACCGGCTTTCACCCGGAACTCACTGGTCGAGAAAATATTTTCTTTAACGGTTCCCTATTGGGCATGAAGCGTATTGAGATCTCGGCCAAGTTTGACGAGATCGTTGACTTTAGCGGAGTAGAGAAATTTTTAGACACACCCTTAAAGCATTATTCGAGCGGCATGCAGTTGCGTCTAGCTTTTGCGGTGGCAGCTTTTTTGGAACCTGAGATTTTGATCATTGATGAGGTATTGGCAGTCGGAGATGCTGAGTTTCAGAAGAAGTGTATGGGTAAGATGGAGGATGTGAGTAAAAGTGGCAGGACGATTTTGTTTGTGAGTCATAATATGGCAGCCGTTGAAGGCCTTTGTCAAAAAGGAATTTTTTTGGATAACGGAAAAGTTATGCATAAAGGATTAATTCGTGATGCGATTGAAGCATACCAATTTTCCTTTTCAGAAATTTTCACGAATCAATGGCAACGCATTTTGAATCCAACAGGTTCTGCCTACATTGAAAGGGTAGTATTACAATTAAAAGGTGAGCAGCCATTGCACTTACTGGAGGCAACTTGCCTTATAGTATCAAAGGCTGTCCATAAAGATTTATTTATTGCGTTCGATATTACAAATTCACGGGGAATTGTAATTTGTCAAGCAATACCCCAATCAGAGTCTTTCATAAAGTATCACGAAAAAGAGCAATCGATTAGGGTCTTAATTGAACTCCCACCACTCATTCCTGATTATTATAAGGTTTCAGTTTGGATCGGCACACACAACACGGAGACCATTTGTTGGGAAAGGGAAATTGTAGGATTTGAAATCAATGAATCCCCAATTAAAGGAAGAACTTTTCCTCATTCGTATAATAATGGATTTTTGGTACCACCTTCCAGAGTAATCTATGGCTAAGGAACTTCTAAAAAAAATCATTCAATCAGGTGGCTTTGATCTTAAACGATACGATAGTCTCATGGACCATTTTCGTTCGTTGTTTTCTAAGTACAGTGAGTATACCATGATTCCTGAGGATTTTTTTATTAATAATCTTTCACTTTGCAAGATGTTTCTCGAAAAGAAAGGAGAGATAGTAGAGTGTGGTGTTTGGCGCGGAGGTATGATTGCCGCCATAAGTGAATTAGCAAAGGGTGAGAGGCGAGTGCATCTTTTTGATAGTTTTGAAGGACTTCCACCCGCTAAAGGCATTGATGGTGATGCGGCACTGAATTGGCAAAATGATACTAATTCTGCCACTTATTATAACAACTGTGAAGCTAATGAATCATTTGCTAAAGAAGCAATGAAAAGATCGGGTAACAGTAATTATAGATTATACAAAGGTTGGTTTCACGATACATTGCAACACTACGAGGGAGGCGAAATATCCATTCTCCGTCTTGATGGAGATTGGTATGATTCTGTTAAAGTGTGCCTTGATAAACTGTATCCATTTGTCATTGAAGGCGGGATCATAATTATTGATGATTATTATACCTGGGATGGGTGCACAAAAGCAGTTCATGATTATCTTTCCGAGATAAAATCACCGAGTCGGATTTACCAATGGAATAATCAAATCGCCTACCTAATTAAGAAGAGTTGAATACATTGTATTTACATACCGAAGAAGCACATAACATGAGGGCGCCACGGCAATTAGTTCCCGTAATAATGGATCTATTGAAACCGGTGAGTGTATTGGATGTGGGATGTGGTATTGGAACCTGGTTAAAGGCATTTGAAGAAGCTGGGATTGTGGATTACGCTGGAGTGGACGGAGAGTATGTAGAGCGATCTTCGTTGAAAGTTACCGCTCATAAATTTCATTCTATCGATCTTCGAACTCTATGGTCATTGAAAAGAAAATTTGATTTGATAGTGTCTTTAGAAGTTGCAGAGCATTTGCCCGAAGAATGTGCGAATACCTTTATTAAAGCCTTAATATCTCATGGAGATGTAATACTTTTTTCTGCAGCTATTCCTGGACAGAGCGGACAGAATCATATTAATGAACAATGGCTTTCCTATTGGCAGGAAAAGTTTGCTAAAGAAGGATATACTTTATACGATTCCATACGGCCAAGAATTTGGACGAATGAAATAGTAGATATTTGGTATAAACAAAACATAGTGATTTTCTGTAAAGAAGGCCACCCATTAAATCAAAAATTGAAAGAGACCTCTACCGGATACACTGATGTGGTACATCCGGAAATGTTCAGCTTTTACAGGTATCAGGCTGAGCGTGCCCAATTATTTGAAGAAGGTAAATTAGGTATAACGTTAGCTTTCAATGCATTGGTCAAAGCATTGCTTAACAAATTAAGATAGTTTATGCCTTCCATTTCAGTCTTAATGCCTGTTTATAATGCTCAGCTATACCTTCATGATGCCATTAGTAGCATCTTGTCGCAGCGGTTTGATGATTTCGAATTTCTGATTTATAACGATGGCTCAACAGATAGCTCAAAGGAAATAATTGAGTCTTTCAATGACCCAAGAATTATCTTTATTGATTTTAGCTATAACCAAGGTTATGTAGCCCTTCTTAACATTGGTTTACAAAAAGCAAATGGTAAATACATAGCCAGAATGGATGCAGACGATATCGCTCATCCCGACAGATTTAGTAAGCAGTATGAATTCATGGAAAAGAAGCACGAATACATCTTGTGCGGAACAAGATTCAATATATTAGGTAAAGCTGAGATAACACAACTCCCGATTGATAATGATGATATAAAATCAAAAATGCTTTCTATCACACCTTTTTGTCATCCTTCTGTAATGATGCGCGCTGAAATATTACAACGTCATAATATATTTTACCTTGCTAATTATATGCCGGCAGAAGATCATGAGCTTTGGTGCAGACTTGCTGAGTATGGTAAGTTTGCAAATCTTCCGGAGGCTTTAATGCACTACAGGGTTCACGATAATAATATAAGTTTTAAGAAGCGCACCCAGCAACAGATCGAGAATCTGCATAAAGTTCGTATTAATTATATTATAACGTTTTTTGGTAAATCTATTGAGCCGTCAGATGCGGCTACTTTATATACCTTGTTTTTTAATGAGTCAAATTTCACTCATAGAGAATTACTAACCTTTGGTGAGCTTATTCAAAAAATAATAAAAGCAGATAGTGTCTTTCCGGTCCCCTCTCAGAAGGTACATGACTTACTTGGTGAAAAATTCTTCTACCGGTGTACAACATCAACAGACCTTGGACTAAGATCATTTTTATTAACAAATAAATTCGATTTTGTTAACCCATCGTTTACTGCCAAATTCAAATTGCTGATCAAAGCTTTATTAAAATATAAAGGAGTGCATTGAAGATATGTGTGGAATCCTTGGCGCCATTGGTGAATTTAGTAAACCTTCTTTTGAGATTGGCTTGAATCGACTTGCACACCGAGGGCCGGATGGATATGGGCTGTGGGAGGATACAGATAATAAAATATTGTTTGGTCATAGAAGATTAGCTATTATCGAATTAACTGACCTGGGCAAACAACCCATGACCGATGGTGATCTTACTATTGTTTTTAATGGTGAGATTTACAATTATAAAGAAGTAAGAAAAGATTTACTGGCAAGTGGACATCTATTCCATTCCAACTCTGATACAGAGGTTATCTTAAAGGCATATCGCCAATGGGGACATCGTTGCCTGGAGAAATTTAATGGGATGTGGTCGTTTGTTTTATGGGATAGCAAAGAAAAAAAAATATTTATTTCTAGAGACCGGTTTGGTGTTAAACCGCTATTCTATGTTTTCACGAAGAACGGTTTTTTGTTTGGTTCGGAGATGAAGGCACTTGCGCCTTTGCTGGATGAAGTAGCCATTAGTGATGACTTTATTTGGTGTAAGGAAAATATTTATGAGTATGAGACATCTGAAAAATCGCTGATTAAGGATATTCGAAGATTTCCTGCCGGCCATTTTGCATACTTGACTCGGGGAGCCAAGACCATTGAGCTTCATCAGTATTGGAATACGTTAGATCACATGGGTACCTTAAAGGAAAGTTATCCACAGCAGGTAGAACATTTCAGGGAATTGTTTTTCGACTCGTGTAAAATCAGGATGCGTTCAGACGTTAAGATCGGTACTGCTTTAAGTGGCGGCCTTGACTCGAGTTCCGTGGTTGCAGCCATGCATTACTGGGGCAATCACAATGAATCTAAATCAGAGTTGAAGCAACCGGGTGATTGGCAGAATGCTTTTGTTGCCACTTTTAAAGGTACAGAGTTGGATGAGAAGGAATATGCGAGTACTGTTGTCAACGCATTAAATCTGAATGGACATTTTTATGAGATAGATGCAACAAAAGGAATTGATTCAATCAGCGAATACTTGTGGTATTTTGAAGAGCTGTTTTTGACGAGTCCGATTCCTATGATTGAAATCTATAAAGCAGTGAAAGCAAATGGGGTGTCTGTTAGCCTTGACGGGCATGGTGCAGATGAATTGCTTTCCGGATATGGAACGACAATTTTTGATGCCGTAAAAGATGCTCCGTTTAACATTCCTGGTATGAAGGAGATAGCCTCAACGTATAAAAATCTGAAAGATATTGACAGGAGTGATTTTAATGTAGTGGTTGATGGATTTGCAGGCCGGAAAAATATGTTGAAATTCTATCTTGCTAAGCTATTTAAATTTACAAACGATCAAGATGAACTTGTTAAAGAATTAGGATACTTCAACGCTGCACTCTATAAAGAATTTCATTATTATATTTTGCCAACATTATTGCGAAATTATGACCGATACTCGATGGCAGCCGGTGTTGAGGTAAGAATGCCGTTTATGGATTATCGATTAGTATCATATTGTTTCTCCTTGCCCAGGCAAAGTAAACTACGTGGTGGTTTTACTAAAGCAATTCTAAGAGATGCAATCCAACCTTTTTTGCCAGAGGAAATAGTTAAAAGAAAGACTAAAATCGGCTTTGCAACTCCTTTTACTAATTGGTTTCTAGGACCTTGGAAAGAATTTGTTCAGGATACGATCAATTCAAATTCTTTCAAAAATTCAAGTGTTATAAATCCTTTTCATGTTAAATCACTCGTTGATAAGTTTTATGTAAAACAAAACCCTACTTTTGAGGAAGGACCTGAACTTTGGCGTGCGTTAATGCCCTATTTTTGGGAGATTTCATTCTTCAAAAAGCTCAAAGAGCGGTGAAATTAATTTCAGTTTACTACATGCTATGATTCAGAAATTAATAAATAACATTCATCAGTTTAACGCAGCGCGTGAGCTTAGAGCGTATGCTCCTAAAATTTCTAAAGCATCCGAAAATCTTTCACCTAAGGAATTGGTGGATTTTGTTTTTAACGACAAATGGGCAAGATTTTTCTGGATGAAGCAGGAATATTCAGAGATACTTTCCTTGTGTGAAAAAGTTGATCAGCTTAAACCAAAGATTGTTTTGGAGATAGGCACAGCCCAAGGAGGCTCATTATTTTTATTTACTAAGCTGGCCGATAAAAATGCTACCATAATTTCTATTGACCTACCCAAAGGTGATTTTGGTGGAGGCTATGAGGAATATAAAAGTGATTTTTATAGATCGTTTGTTCACCCAAATCAAACGATTCATCTCCTCCGGGATGATTCTCATGTCGAAGAGACACGAAAAAAAGTTGAGACCATTGTCGGAAACAGGAAAATTGACTTTTTATTTATAGATGGTGACCATACTTATCAGGGTGTAAAAACAGATTTTCTTCTTTATTCGCAATTAATGAGCAAAAATGGATTGATAGGATTTCATGATATTGTTGCTTCAGTACAAGGTTGCGAGGTTCGTAAATTCTGGGATGAAACAAAAGTAAAATACAATAAATTTACTGAGTTCATTGACAGGCCGGATCAGCAGTTTTGTGGTGTAGGTCTGATTTCTCCTCAGGATCTGATTCTTTAGTCTTGTATAGATTGATGGAAAAGCAAATACAACCGATCATTAAAACTGGATTTTGTGTCGCTTATGATTGGCGCCTACTAATGAACTCATTGCCTCCCGTGTACCAGCACTCAGATATTATTTGTCTGGCTATTGATCAAAATCGTAAATCATGGTCTGGTAATCCCTTTGAATTTGAAGACGAAGAGTTTTATGCGTTTGTTGAAACTATTGACAAAGAAAAAAAGATCATTATTTACGAGGATGATTTTTCAAGACCAGATCTTACGGCACGTCAAAACTGCAACCGGCATAGAACGTTGATTGCGGCAAAGATGGGCGAAGGCGGTTGGCATATACAAATTGATTGTGATGAATACTTTACGGATTTTAAAGGATTCACCGAGTTTCTATTAAAACTAAACTCAAATCCTACCGGCAATGAAAAACCTTATAACGTAAATGTTTTTTTATACGATCTTTTTAAAAGGGTTTCTGATGGATATCTTTATGCTTATCCTAAAGATAGTAGCCCCCTTTCAGCTCCCTTTGCCACCACAAGACCAGAATACATGAGGGCTAGAAATAATGGCTATTTTAACAGAATCTCTCCTTTTTTCGTGATTCATGAAACGTGGGCGAGAGGTGAAGATGAACTGCGTTTTAAGCTTTCGAACTGGGGACATTCTTCAGAGGAATTAAAAAATATCGAGGTACGCGAAAGTTTTATCAATTTATGGAAGGCGATAGACGGAAATAACTATAAGTATATAAAGAATTTTCATTTTGCGGTGGCTCAGGTGTGGGAAGGATTAAGTTACGTCAAAGCCAAGACGATGAATGAGTTGATCCAAAATTTTAATCCTGGCTTTAAGATAAATGGTTTTTATTTGACACTGCAAAACAATAGAATGTATGGTAGAATTCGGTATTTCATAGGTAAACTAAAAAGGATCTTTAAGGCTTAAAACCCAATATGAATTGTGAATACCATTTCAATTTTATGAAGCAACTTTCCATACAATTAGAATAAAAATAGATAGAATGAAGCAAATCATAAGAAAATCATTGGCTTGGCTCGGCTATAAAATTGAAAGAGTGGACAACCCCAATCCTCTGGAGCCAAAGTATCACAGACTGCTGCAAGAAATATATGGATGCTATAAGGATTTGAAATTCACATCACTTAGTAATATTGATAATCGGAATGTCGAGTTAATGGCAAACCTCGATGGTACGCAAATAAGTGAGGCTATATATATTATCAATGCTCTTCAGCAAGTGTATAAGATTGAAGGAGATATTTGTGAATTTGGTGTTGCTCAGGGAAATACCTCTGCTTTAATTGCGCATAACATTCAGCCCACCTTAAAGGCATTATGGTTATTTGATTCATTCGAAGGACTTCCTGCACCAACCAGTAAAGACAAGCTCAAGGATGATATTTTTAATTTGAAAGATATAGAAGCTTATGAGGGAACTATGAAGCACAGTCAGGAAATTGTACTTAACAATTTAAATAAGGTCGCGTTCGGGCGTGAGCGTACCAGAATCATTGATGGATTTATTGAAAAGACTATTATTTCGTCCGAATTACCAAAAAGTGTTTCTTTTGCTTACGTTGATTTTGATTTTTATAATCCCATAAAAACCGCGCTAAATTTTCTTCATGGGGTACTCGTGAAGGATGGTGTAGTGATCGTAGACGACTACGATTTTTTTTCGGAGGGAGCAAAGATTGCCGTGGATGAATTCTATAATGAGAACAAATCTGCTTATTCACTTGAACTTCCAATTCCATCAGCGGGAAAATTTGCTGTCTTGACGAAGAAAATATAGACACTTAAGCATGAAAGTTTTTTATGACTATCAGATCTTTCAGCAACAGATTTATGGAGGTATATCAAGATACTTCTATGAGTTGATCAATGGGATCGAGGTAGATCATAATAGCAATATTCAATACGTATTGCCGCTTAAGCATAGCAGTAATAGTTATATTAAAAATATAGATGCTGTAGCCAAGGGTATAAAATCAGGCTCAGATTATTACAACCAATTTTTCGGAAGAGCAGAGTTTCCCGGCAAATGGCGCTTATATCAAGCCTGGAACAAGCTATTACCTAAGCATATTCTTGAAAATCAAAAACTGACTATATCAGTATTACAAAAACAGGATTTTGATTTATTTCATCCAACGGATGTCAGTAACTATTTTCTAAGTCATATTAAGGATCGCCCTTTTGTTATTACAATACACGACATGATTGATGAATATTTTCCAGAATATTCGTTTCATGTCCATTCTACCTACAAGACATCAGTAAAGGAACAGCTTATTAGGAAAGCTTCAGGCATAATTGCTATATCGGCTTCAACAAAGAAAGATATCATCGACCGTCTTAATGTTGATGAAGCCAAAATAAAGGTGATTCACCATGGAGTTAGTGATTTCGATAGTAATAATCTGATAACAGATCGGCTGATAGATGAGAAGTATTTTCTCTATGTGGGTAAAAGAACGCACTATAAAAATTTCTATTTTTTCCTTCAGTGTATTCAATCTTTTCTATTGGAGGATCCCTCTTTACGAATTGTCTGTGCAGGAAGTCCATTTAGTAAATTGGAGCTCGACTACTTTAGAGATCTTAAAATTCAGAAAAACATCAGGCACATAAATGCAAGTGATAATATGCTCAGTAATCTATATAAGAACGCTGTTGCTTTTGTGTACCCCTCGCTTTATGAGGGATTTGGCATGCCTGTTTTGGAAGCATTTAAAAATGGGTGTCCGATTATTTTAAGCAATACAAGTTCATTACCAGAAGTTGCCGGAGAGGCGGGTCTATATTTCAGTCCTAAAAACATTATCTCGGTTAAAACAGCGGTACACAAAGTATTGAATGATGAACGGTTACGACAGGATCTAATTCGAAAGGGATTTGAACGAATAAAACAGTTTTCATGGAAGAGGACTGTAGATGAAACAGTATCTTTTTATAAGACCCTTGTGTGAAGAATAGAAATGAAAGTTTCAGTAATCATCCCTACGTGCAACGGTGCAAATAAGATCAAGACTCTGCTTTTCAGCCTGCTTGAACAAAAAGAAAAGGGATTTGAGGTGATTGTCATTATTGACGGGTCAACGGATAACACAATGGAAGTATTAAAATCTTTTGAGTCGGCATTTGAGGATTTGAAAATAGTAAAGCAAACAAACAAAGGGAGATCAGGTGCACGTAATAAAGGAGTGCTTGAAGCTTCCGGTGAAATTCTAATATTTTATGATGACGATATGGAGCTAGAGCCTGATTCGGTTGGTCGATGTATTTGGTTTCACAAAAATTATTCAGGTATAATGGGAGGCTATCCGGTGGAATTTAAGAATTCGAAGAAGACTGATATTCAAAACTACAAAGCCTACCTAACAGGTATATGGACGGCAAAATACCCGAATGGACTTACACAATTAAATCATTTGAATCTGTTTTTTTCTGCCGCCAATTGTTCCGTAAAGAGAAATACATTTTTAATGTTAAATGGATTTGATGAGCGGCTAACAGATGCGGAGGATTATGATTTTGGATATCGTGCATTGGAGAAGGGAATTTCAGTGTTCTTTGATAAAAGCAACAAGGTGCTTCATCATGATTTGATAACGGCAGAAAAGTATATTCAGCGACTTAGACTTTATGGTAGGGCACATTCCAGGCTGTATGAATTACATCCAGAACGAAAACACAACCTTACAATCAATAAATCTTATTGGAAGAAAATACTTTACAGATTAATCGCCAATCCATACCTGGTTAAATTAATAGACAAAGGCTTTTTCAAAGGAATATTCCCCGAATCAATCCGTTTTAAATTTTATGACTTAGTTATTCAGGCATTGGCGGTGGAGTTTCCATGGAAGCGCTTATGAAGAAAGGAAAAGTTATCTATATAGTTTCAGACGTTGAGAAGGCATTGGCCTTTGAATGGACTGCACGGAGTCTGATAACTGAGGTTGATCTTTTCTTTATTTTAATTGGTAAAAAGAATACACCGCTCTCAACTTATCTAGAAAAAAGCCATGTCTCATTTTTTGTAATTTCGGACGATGATTACCCCGGCAATCTTCAAAAGTGGTTGAAAATCTATTCAATTCTGCGGACAGAGAAACCAGAATTGGTTCATGTACATCTTTGGAGAGCAATGTTGCTGGGGCTATCAGCCGCCTGGGTATCTCGAATAAGAAAGAGAGTGTTAACACGCCATCACGCTACACTTCACTATGTTGAGTATCCCTCTGGAAGAAAATGGGATTTACTTTGTAATGCCCTGGCCACAGATATAATCGCCATTTCTGAAAATATCAAGGATATTGTAATTCAAAGAGATGGGGCGAAACACTCTAAGGTTCATGTTGTTCATCATGGCTTTGACTTTACTTACTTCAGAAATATTGATCGCGAGCGCATAGATAGTATACGTGAAAAATACCGGTTGTACAGCAGGCCAATAATTGGAGTTATTTCCCGTTACGTTAAATTCAAAGGAGTTCAATATATTATTCCGGCATTCAAGAAAATTAGATTCGAGTTTCCGGAGGCACACCTTGTTCTGGCAAATGCTCAAGGGGATTACACAGCAGAAATTAAGAGTATTCTTAAACAATTACCCGAGGGATCGTATACTGAAATTCAATTTGAAGGTGATTTGGCTGCGCTTTACAAGGTTTTTGATGTGTTTGTTCATGTTCCGATTGATGCGCAGGCGGAGGCTTTCGGTCAGACTTATGTCGAGGCTCTTGCTGCCGAAGTACCGTCTGTGTTTACTTTGTCTGGTGTGGCCCGGGAGTTTATTGTTCATAACGAAAATGCATTAGTGGCGAATTACCAGAATCCTGAAGAAATATTTTTAGCGGTGAAAAAAATTCTTTCTGATGATGACCTGCGATCTGAGCTGGTGATAAACGGGTGTAACTCTATTGTGAGTAAGTTTGATCAGCAGATCATGTTCGAGAAACTTATGCAGATTTATAATTCTTGAGTATGTTGTTTAACCTAGCCCAGCTATTTACCAGCTCACGAATTACCCAATGAACCCCGCTTCATCAATATTAATTTCAGTTATTTTACCCACGTATAATCGGGCAGGATATTTAGGTAAAACCATTCAGTCGGTATTACAACAGATGAATAGAAATTTTGAGTTAATAGTTGTCGATGATGGAAGCACGGACAATACTGAAGAGATTGTTTTGTCATTTGCGGACAGCCGGATTAAGTATTTTAAGAAATCAAATGCTGAGCGTGCTGCTGCACGGAATTTCGGAGTAAAAAAGGCACAAGGTGACTTCGTAACATTTTTAGATTCTGACGATCTGTTAAAAGAGAATCATCTTTCAGAAGCAGTTCATTTTATTGGCAGGCGCACTGATGTTGCTTTGTTTCATTTAGGATATGATGTAATTAATCCGGATGGTACCATAATCTACCCATGGAAAGCTTTGCCCGATCCTGTGAATGGTAAATTAGCCGAAGGAAATTTTCTAAGTTGCCTAGGTGTATTTGTGAAGAAAGAGATTCTTCTGCAACAACCTTTTAACGAAGATAGAGGGCTTTCAGGATCAGAAGATTATGAGCTTTGGATAAGATTGGCCGCCCGATTTCCAATTCGAACTCTCACTGTTGTAACAGCCTCATTGGTAAACCATGAGACAAGAAGCGTGTTGCAAATTGATATCACTTCTTTCATGAAGCGTATTTCATTGGCAAAAAAATATATAGGAATGGATATGCAAGTGAGAGCTACTTACAGATCTAAAGTGAAAAAAATATTTGCATTCCTGGATTTATATGCAGCTTTGCATTTGGCAATGGGGGGACACAGAATAATGGCGTGGAAGGCTTTGATGCAGGCCACGTTGCAAAGTCCATCTATTTTAAAGAATTATCGGTTCCTGGTGGTAGTTAAAAAACTTATTCTAGTTTAGAATGATATGTGTGGCATTGCAGGGATAATTTCACGGAAGACTCTGGATCATTCCGCTGTTTTAAGGATGATGGATGGCCTCGTTCATCGTGGACCTGATGCCAAGGGTATTTTTACTGATGAATCCCATACAGTTGCGTTGGTTCACACGCGATTAAGCATTATTGATTTGAGCACAGCAGCAAATCAACCCTTCTATTCTCAGGACAAAAGATATGTGGTTGTATTCAATGGTGAGATATATAATTTTAAGAACATACGAAAGGAACTTGAGTCAGTAAATTCAGAAATCAGATTCAGGACAAACTCAGATACAGAAGTTATCCTTCACGCTTTTGCTTGTTGGGGAGTTGAATTGGTGGATCGGCTTGAAGGGATGTTTGCCATTGCCATTTGTGACACCATTTTAGATAAACTATTTCTTTTCCGTGACCGCGTAGGGAAAAAACCACTGTATTATTTCTGTGACTACCAACATTTTATTTTTGCTTCAGAAATAAAATCCCTTCTCCTACACCCGGCAGTAGCTGGATCGAAAGAAATTGATAAACAAGCCGTACACGAATTTTTACACCTTGGCTATATTCCTGAGCCCAAAACCATTTATCGTTCCATTCGAAAATTTCCGGCAGGGTCTGTGGGAGAAGTATGGAGCAATTTGTCCTTTTCATTCCGACCTTATTGGAAAGCGGAAGATCAACCGTTGGAAGAACGAGTATCCATCAACGATTCAACCCTAAAAGCGACTTTACGCGAGAAATTGCATTCGGCTGTTCAGAAACGTTTAGTCAGTGATGTGCCCCTGGGATCTTTTTTAAGTGGTGGAACGGATTCTTCACTTGTAACGGCTGTTGCGAGTGAATACACGAAAGGACCCATCAAAACTTTCAGTATTGGTTTTAAAGAAAGTAAATTCGATGAGCATCGGTTTGCGGCACAAGTTGCTTCCCAGTTAAAAGCAGACCACCATGAATACATTCTTTATGAATCAGAAGCGGTCGGTATATTGGAAACTTACCTTGATCATTTAGACGAGCCATTTGCAGATACTTCAACAATACCAACCATGCTTGTTTCGAAATTGGCTCGTAAAGAAGTCACCGTGGCATTAACCGGGGATGGAGGCGATGAATTATTTTTGGGGTATGGGGCCTATACCTGGGCGAATCGTTTTTCCAATCCATTATTTAAAGCAATACAATCGCCTTTGGCCTTTGGCTTAAATACCTTTGGAGGTGAAAGACTTAAACGAATCGCACATCTGTTAGAGAAAGTAGATAAGCAACACCTTCGAAGCCACATCTTTTCACAGGAACAATATTTTTTTTCAGATTCCGAAATCAGGAATAAACTTCTCAAACAGACATCGGATTATGAATCCTTTCGGTATAACGATCCGGCACGTGTAGTTACCTTGAGTGAAGAGGAGAAGCAGGCCATGTTTGATTTTAATTTTTATTTGAAGGACGATTTGCTTGTCAAAGTAGATCGTGCCTCTATGTTTCATGGATTAGAGTGTCGTTGCCCCTTGTTAGATCAGGAAGTAATCGAATTTGCATTCAATGCACCCATTCAGGTAAAGAGAAGGGGTGGAGTTAACAAATGGATATTAAAGGAACTTCTTAAAGAGTATCTTCCGGATAGTTTAATCCATCGCCCAAAATGGGGTTTCAGTATACCTCTTTCGCGTTGGCTTAAAAATGATTTGAGCTATCTCATGGTCTACTTAGATGATGAGCGCCTGGAAGAAACGGGTGTATTCAATCCGGTGTATATTCGTGACATGGTTGATCGCTTTCACAAAGGTGAGTACTATCTTTACAATCGGTTGTGGGCGGTAATTATTGTACAACGGTTTTTATTAAGTCATGCATAAGTCTGTTCCTCGTGTTGCTTACCTTTCTTACGATGGTCTTACAGATCCACTCGGCCAATCACAAATACTTCCATACATCCTTGGTCTTGAAGAAAAGGGGTTCGAGTTTGTTATGATTAGTTTTGAGAAGGCAGGGACCTACATGGAGGGAAGAAGTGTTATAGAAGGATTAATTGAGAAAAGAAGGATAACATGGATTCCATTAATGTATCATAAAAGCCCTCAGGTCCTCTCAACGCTTCTCGATATTTATTTTTTGTGGTGCACCGTAATAAATGAACACACCAAAAATCCATTTAGTATCCTTCATTGCAGAAGTTATATTACTTCTTTAGTTGGGCTTAGGATGAAACGAAGGACACAGGTCAAATTTATTTTTGATATGCGCGGCTTTTGGGCAGATGAACGCGTGGAAGGAGGTTTGTGGAATTTAAATAATCCGCTTTATAAATTGGTTTATCAATACTTTAAAAATAAGGAAAAAGAATTCGTAATAGGGGCAGATCATATTGTATCATTGACGGAGAATGCGAGGCAGGAAATTCTTTCATGGTCTATTACCAATGCCCCCATTACGGTAATACCTACGTGCGTTGATTTAGATCTGTTTAATCCTGCTAAAATAGACAAAGAGAAACAAGCCACATTGCGTATCAAATTGGGTATTCAGGAAGACGATTTTGTACTATTATATTTAGGTTCTTGGGGTACCTGGTATTTGACGGAGGAGATGTTGATGTTTTTCTCGGAACTGAAGAAGCAAATCCGTGGTGCGAAATTTCTAATTCTTTCTCCGGATAAAATTGAATTAGAAAATTGCCCGGATAAAAGTGATGTAATCCTGTCCAGGGCACCCCGGCATTTAGTACCCTTATATATTTCGCTGGCCAATGCTTCGGTTTTTTTTATAAAACCTTCTTTTTCGAAGAAAGCATCTTCAGCAACCAAGATGGGTGAGATTGTGGCCATGAGCATCCCTGTGGTTGCAAACACGGGTTGGGGTGATGTTGATTTGTATGAAGAAGAAAGCGTGATTTTGCTAAATGACTTTTCGTCCGCGTCTGTGAGGCAGATAACTTCTGCATTGTTGAAAATGAAAGAAATGTCGCGGCATAAAGGACTAGGCTTAACAAAAGAACATCCCCTGGCTTTAGAAAAAGGAATCTTAAACTACCATCAAGTGTATCATCAGCTGTTATCTTGATGCGGTATAAGTGCTTTTTGGTTACGTTGCGGGGATTAACCATATTCATTCGATAATAAAATTAGTCATGTTCTGGGGGCGGCTTTTAATTCTTTTTTTTATTTACCTGAGTACTGTACTTGAGTGTATAAGTCAACCGGTGGCCGGATTTACTTTTTCACCTACCGCTTGCCGCAATGAGACTATTCAATTGACAAACACCTCTACGCAAGCAACACGTTATACATGGGATTTTTGTCATCATGATCTCATAAGTAGTCCTGCTATTTTGCAAGACTTTACATTACCTGTAACTGGTTCCAATTTCTACAATTCTATAAAGCTTGTCTTTGACAATGGAGTTTGGACGGGGTTTGTAACAGATGCTGCCGCACAAAAGCTATTTCGATTAGATTATGGTGATAATATTAACGCTACCCCGATAGTTAATGATTTAGGTAATTTAGGAGTACTTACCTCACCAGGGCCAGTTGACCTTGTGAAGGAAGGAGGTATCTGGTATGTTTTTATTGCCAATATTTTTCAGAATAAAATTCTTCGAATGACTTTGGGAAATGGTATTAGGTCAGCCCCTACACTGATAGACGATAATGTCGTAAACGGGAGTACTCCAATTGGAATAAGACTAGTAGATTCAGGAGCCTTGAACTATTTAGTAGTATCATATCTTTCCAGTAATTCTGTAACTGTTTATGATTTTGGTGGATCGTTCTCCGGAGTCCCAGTAAGTTCATCAACAACAACCAATTCCTTATTTGTTGAAGTCTGGGGAGTGGATGTAATATTAGACGGCACAAATTGGTATGGGATGGTTGTCTCTGCAGGAAATACCAAAGTACTTCGACTAAATTTTGGTTCAAGTTTACTCAACATCCCCACCGTAGATGATATCGGCAATATCCCAACACCATCACAAGTTAAATTGGTAAAGGAAGGTTTAGATTTTGTGGGTTTTGTTCGTTCAAGGGATAATGGTATTTATCGCGTAATATTTGGTAATACTCTATTGCAAACGCCAATCGTTGAGCGGCTTTCAACTTCGCTCCTTCAAGGAGAATCGCGCAGTTTGGAGGTCATTAAGCAATCTCCCGGTTGGAATGTATTGACCTTTGAGGCCAGAACGGGTCAATTACATAAATTGGATTTTGTAGGCAATTGCCAAAGTGAGATGTCGATTAATAATTCATTAGCCATAGAGCCATCAAATTTAACTTATGGAGCTTCCAGTGATTATTACATAGAGCTTTCTGCATTTAATGAAAGCAATCGTATGGATATAATGGGTAGGATGTTGACAGTTTCTGCGAATGTTGCTCCAACAATTGATATTGCAGTAGATGACAGCCGATGTCTGGATGTCACTAATACTTTTCAAGTTAGTGCATCTAAGGCCTTAGTTAGCTATGCTTGGGATTTCAATGATTCTTTTTCGGGCATTTCCAATCCCGCAACACATACCTATTCCGTTGCAGGAACATATGCTGTTAAAGTTGAAGTACTTGATGTTGATGGCTGCCAAAACTTCACCCAAAAAATCATTAAAATCTATGATCCACCAGTTTCGATTTTTAGTGTTCCCTCCGGCCTCATCTGCACCAACAACCAATTCACCTTCGCCAACAATACCGTTGATAATTTTGATGGTAACCTAACCTATCAATGGTATATTGACAACGCTCCGATAGCTACCACCCGCGACCTAAACTATGCTTTTCCGACCACTGGCAACAAAGATGTAAAACTTAAGACTTCCATCCCTGGGTGCTTTTCTGAGCAAACGCAAACCGTTACAAACGTTTTGCCGGGTCCAGCGGTGGGGTTTACTATTTTCGGTAAGTGTGAAAATGAAAACATATTATTTACAAATAATTCTTCGGGGAGTATTACCGGTTACATATGGAATTTCGGCAATAGCCAAACCAGCACACTTTTAAATCCTACGCAGAACTACTCGAAAGGTAACTACACGGTTTCTTTAGAAGCAACTGCGCCTAATGGTTGTATCAGTAGCATTGCAAAGAATGACTTTTCCATCGGTCTTCCTCCCTTTTCATGTGCTGGCTCTGCTTCACAGTTCACAGATTTGACGCCTGCACTTACCGATAGCAATATCGCCACGTGGACTTGGGGCTTTGGCGATGCTGCCGAAGGATCATCTTCTGTAAAAAATCCATCTTATACCTATGCGACTGCGAGTACTTATAATGTTTCTCTTGCTGTGGCAACTAATTTTGGCTGTACCAATTCCGTTCAAAAGGCCGTAACGATCTCGCCTTCGCCTGTGGCCGGTTTTTCTAATCGTCCGGCTTGTGTCAACCAAGCGACTCAGTTCACAGATGCTTCTTCGGGCAGTATAAAATCACGCTTATGGCAGATTCAAAGTAGCACCTTTACCACACCAAATCCACAGTTTATTTTTCCTTTTGCCGGGTCGTTTCCTGTGGTACTCACAGTAACTGGCAACAACAACTGTGTGAGTCAAGCCAGCAAAAATATTGTAGTACCGGTTGTGCCATCGCTTGATTTTTCGGTCCAGGCGCCATGCGCAAATTCGCCCACGTTTTTTACCGAGTTAACTACTTCGGTCGATCCATCCATTTCTAAGTCCTGGTCATTTGGCAGTCAGGGCACGGGAAGTGGCAGTCCTGTTCAATACACGTTCTCATCAACCAGCACATACGCGGTACAGTTGAATTCCACACGCCAATCCGGTTGTGTTTATTCGGTTTCAAAAAACGTGAGCATAGTCTCACCACCAGTTGCCGACTTTGTGCCTTCTATAGATGCAGGCGCTGCGCCTCTCCCTGTTTCTTTTACCAATAATTCTTCGGGCGCAAATTCTTACTTGTGGAAGTTTGGCGATCAGGGTAATTCAACCTCCGTTTTGGTGTCGCCCACATTTGTTTTTAGTGAATTGGGAGCCTACAACGTAGAACTTAGCGCTTCCAATTCGGTTGGTTGCACAAACCGACTGAGTAAACCAATCAGCGTTGTTGTTCCAAACGTAGACGCAGAGTTGACAGATTTCTTTTTTGTGAAAGACCCAAATACAGGCAGTCTCCAGCCAGTTGTCAAGCTGCTGAACAGAAGTAATATCACGTTGACCAATCCGATCATCTTGCTGGACGTGGCCGGGGGCTCAGGTGTTTCACAACAAATAACCGGAATAGTCAAACCGAATCAGGAGATATCGCAGATGCTAGATCTGAAACTGGTACCAAAAACAAATCAATATGTATGTGCTGAGGTGGTTGTTGCCGAGGACTCAGACACGTTTCTTAACCGAAAATGCTTGTCGCTGTCAGGCGAAGAAGTGCTCTTTACCCCCTTTCCCAACCCGGCACGAGAACAGCTAAATTTGGACTGGATTAGTATTGACGGCTCAGCCGTAACTTTTCAAGTTTTGACGAGTGCGGGCGCTGTATCATTACAGCAAACCATTTCTTCCATAAATCTCGGGTTGAACAGGCTTATTATCAACACATCTGCCTTGTCGACAGGGATTTATTTTATCCGCTTTCGCGATGGCAAAACAGACCGAACATTCAGTTTTGCAGTGGCTGGAAACTAAATTCTTGACCAAATAAATCAGTTGCTTTTCAAAATAAATTTATAGTTCCTACTGTAGTTCTTAGCAATTATTTAATAATATTTGCTTGTCGAAAAAATCGAAGATGAAACTGCGCGGCTCAATCATTCAAACGACTGGGTATGGCATCAAAAAAGGAAATCAAAATATGAAATGGCCATTGATAAACTCTACACCCAACGGAATGATAATCTCGGCCATTCCATTTGACAACTAAAAAATAACTATTAGCAAATGAAAGTAAAGCTGGATTCTACTGATCGGAAAATTGTTGAAATTTTGCAGGGTAACTCCAATATAACCAACGCGCAATTAGCGCAGGACATTGGGCTTTCTCCAGCCCCCACGCTTGAACGAGTTAAGAAATTGGAGAACACAGGCGTTATCAAAAGTTACCACGCGCTAGTTGATATGGCTAGTATCGGATTGGGGGTATGCACGTTTGTGACGGCTTCATTGAAGGGCCACAACAAAGACAATATCAATCGATTCATCAAAGAAATAAAAGAAATCCCTGAGGTAATAGAATGTCACCATGTAACAGGGCAATATGATTTTATTTTGAAGGTAGTAGCGTCTGATATTCCCGCCTATCAAAATTTGATGTTGGAGAAGCTCTCAAATATTGAAGTGGTAGACAGTCTGCAATCCACAATCATTTTGTCAACTTTTAAGGACAGCAAGTCAGTTCCATTACCATGAGCGCAGAGGCAGCAGAAAAATCCTTAGTTCTGAATGATCAACAGATCAATCAGAAGATAAAGCGAATGGCTTATGAGATTTACGAGAACAATTTCAAAGAAAAGTCTATTGTGATGGCAGGAATTGAAGGGCAAGGCTATTCGTTAGCAAACATATTGGGTAAAGAGCTAGTTGCCATCTCCTCCATAGAAATGATCATTGCGAAAGTTTCGTTGGATAAGTTTTCGCTCCTGCAATCGGAAGTGAAGATTGACAAAACGGAAATGGAATTTAGAAAGAAGTGCGTTCTTTTGGTAGATGACGTATTGAATACAGGCCGAACGTTGGCCTATGCCATGAAACCATTTTTTGAAGTGGGTGTAAAAAAAATTGAAGTGGCTGTGTTAGTCAACCGAAGCCACACGTTGTTTCCAATTATGCCCACTTATGCCGGCTACGAACTTTCTACAACCTTAAAAGATCATGTAGAAGTTGTGTTGGGTAAAAAATCATCCGTCTATTTACATTAAGCAGGCACCTAAGATTTACAAGTGGCCACTACATCTTGAATCGTATATCTTAAATCTGAAATAAGCGTGTCTATCCATAAGAAAACAGAATTGAAGAAGGTCACTACTCACCAGCTGCAAGAAATGAAAAAGCGAGGTGAGAAAATAGCGATGCTCACGGCCTATGATTATAGCATGGCCAAAATTATTGATGCGGCCGGAGTCGATATCATCTTGGTGGGAGATTCAGCCTCCAATGTGATGGCGGGTAACGAAACAACTTTACCCATCACGCTAGATCAAATGATTTATCATGCCTCTTCGGTAGTAAAGGCAGTGAAGCGGTCGCTGGTGGTGGTAGATATCCCTTTTGGCTATTACCAGGGAAGTTCTGGTGAAGCACTTCGTTCTTCCATTCGTATCATGAAAGAATCGGGTGGACATGCGGTAAAAATTGAGGGAGGCAGCGAAGTAAAAGATTCTGTGTTGCGGATTTTAAGCGCGGGTGTTCCCGTCATGGGTCATTTAGGATTGACACCACAGTCGATTTATAAGTTTGGCACCTATTCGGTGCGTGCCAAAGAAGAAACAGAGGCCAACAAATTGATTGAGGACGCACTCCTGTTGCAAGAGTGTGGATGCTTTGGTTTGGTGCTGGAAGTAAATTAGATATACCCGTTATCGGTATTGGAGCCGGACCCGATGTAGATGGTCAGGTGTTGGTGATGCAGGATATGTTGGGTATTACGACCGAGTTTAAGCCGCGATTTTTACGAAGGTATGCTGATTTAAATACCATTGTATCAAATGCAGTGCAACATTATGTGGCGGATGTAAAGGCGAAAGAATTTCCTAATCAGGAGGAGAAGTATTAGTTACAAGAAACAGCGGTCTCACTGTCTACCTCAGCCCCAAACCACACAACACCATACTCACCATCCAATCCGATCCCAATCGCTTCCCAATTCATGTCCTGCCAAATCCCTGAGTTTACAATCACGGCATTATGCCCGGAGCTTCCTTGCCATCCGGATAAAGCCTCTTTTGCATTCGCTCCTGCAGAACTCCAGTAGGCAATTTCAAAACCACTGCCTTCATAGCCTGCAATCTCTTTGGGTTTGTTCCACATACAAGCAGCTTGAGCATGGTCATCGGTGTAACAACAAGGTGACCAGTCTCCCTTTTCTGACCAACTATGGTAGTTGCATTTGCCGGTGTCCTTATAGTTTTTCATTAAATCCTGAACGTGCGTTTTTGCCACTTGAGTCAGTTTCGCGGAGACTGCAACGGCAGGCAGTTTCTTGGTTTTTCGATAGGCCATGATCAAATCGTACAGTTTCCTTTCCTCGGCTGTGAGGCACGGTTGGCTATAGAGGTTTGATCCGGCAACTTGGAAAAGGTTTATTTTTTTTCTTTAATGTCACATGCCTGCCTGTCGGCAGACAGGGAATCGCCAAAATAATCAGGTCTTTTGGCGTGAAGAGTGTACAAAGCCATTTCATAAACGATTTAATTGATGGTTAAGCCCAAATAGTCGCGATAAGTGAGCATAATTTTTTAATTTTCGAATCCAAATCTGACCCCTCAGCTTTGTGATTGTCAATATAACTTGTTTTAGCCCCAAAAATTATTTATATGCGCGACCAAAAAATTACCATCACCAACGGAAAATTAAACGTACCCGATAACCCAACCTTACCCTTTATTGAGGGCGATGGCACAGGAATAGATATATGGCCCGCAGCAAAACATGTTTTTGACTCTGCCGTGGAGAAAGCCTACAAAGGCAAGAGAAAAATAAATTGGAAAGAGGTGCTGGCAGGTGAAAAGGCATTTAATAAAACAGGCAACTGGATGCCCGAGGAAACCCTAACTATTTTCCGAGAGTACTTAGTGGGCATCAAAGGCCCTTTGACTACGCCAGTAGGCGGAGGAATCCGTTCTTTGAATGTGGCGTTGCGTCAAGAGTTGGATCTGTACGCTTGCGTGCGTCCAGTACGCTGGTTCAAAGGTGTCCCTTCTCCGGTGAAAGAACCACACAAAACCGACATGGTCATTTTCCGCGAGAATACAGAAGACATTTATGCTGGGATTGAATTTCAACAAGGAAGCGATGACAATAAAAAGTTCATGACTTTCTTCAAGGAAAATTTTTCAAAGCAATACAAGAAAATCCGTTTTCCGGAGACGTCCGGTATTGGCATTAAGCCCGTTTCCAAAGAAGGCACGGAGCGGTTGGTACGTTCTGCTATTCAATATGCCATTGCTCAAAAGAAGCCAAACATGACGTTGGTTCATAAAGGAAACATCATGAAATTCACGGAAGGCGGCTTCCGCGATTGGGGCTATGCACTAGCAAAAAGTGAATTTGGCGCGGTAGAGATTGATGGAGGCCCTTGGATGGAGATCAATACGGGCGGGCATAAACTGATTATAAAAGATGCGATAGCTGACGCGTTTTTGCAGCAAATTCTGCTGCGCCCCGATGAATACTCTGTGGTGGCTACGTTGAACTTGAATGGCGATTATATTTCCGATGCGTTGGCGGCTATCGTGGGTGGTATCGGCATCGCCCCGGGTGGCAACGTCAATTATATTAGTGGCCACGCAATTTTTGAAGCTACTCACGGCACGGCACCCAAGTACGCTGGTCAGGACAAAGTAAATCCGGGCTCTATTATTCTTTCCGGAGTGATGATGTTTGAATACATGGGCTGGCAGGAAGTAGCAGATATGATTGTGAAAGGATTGGAGGGTGCTATTTCTTCTAAGCGAGTTACCTACGATTTCCACCGCCAGATGGAGGGAGCCACTTTGTTAAATTGCTCTGAGTTTGGTGAAGAGGTGGTGAAGCATATGTAAGAAAAGCTTTCAGAAGGCAAAAGCCCTGCTATTCTTCACGGTAGCAGGGCTTTTTTTTATGGCTGCTTTGAGAAGCCAGTAGTTTAAACGGCCACAGACCTTTGATACATCGGTTAGACGGATAAAAACACAAGTCGCGCAATAAATCAGTGTACTTCTACCGGGTCTGCATCTGTTTGGGTGATGTGGATCAGGTTTTCATTTTCTTTATTGTTGATAGTGGTTTCCAAAGGAAAAAAGACAGACTCATTTACCCTTCAACTTAATCATACAAAACACTCCATAGTTAATCATGTCTTGATAGTTGGCTTGAATACCCTCGCTCGCGAGCGTCTTACCATGGTTGTCTTCGATTTGCTTTACTCGTAGAAGCTTCATTAGAATGATATCAGTCATCGTGAAACGTCTCTTCTGCTGCAGTATCATAGAGTGGCTCTAATTCGGTAAAAGTTAAGTCAAGCTTTTCCGACTCTTTCAGGCGGATTTGAATTAATGCAATAAGACAGTAATTAATGATCCCGATGAATTCGTCTTTGAGAGGATCTTCTACCTTTTGCACCCCTTTGTCTTGGATACTGCGAATCCGTTGAGCTTTAATGTAAATTTGGTCGGTGATGGAGGGCAATCTCAAAATGCGCCAGGCGGTGCCGTAGTCGTGGGTCTTCTTGGCAAACAGTGTTTTGCAGGTGGCCATCACCTCTTTATATTCGTGCAGGGTTTTTTCGTTCATAGTGACTAGTCAGAGATGCAAAGTAAATTATTTTCGGTCAACAAAACACTCAATGTTCAGGGTAGGGTAATTGATCTCAGCATACCAAGAGTAATGGGCATTCTAAATGTGACACCAGATAGTTTTTTTGACGGCAACCGTTATCAATCGCCCGTTTCAATTTTGAATCAAGTGGAGAAGATGCTGCTACAAGGGGCTGATTTTATAGACGTGGGTGGATATTCCTCGCGTCCTGGTGCAACGGATATCTCAATTGACGAAGAAATCCAACGAGTGATACCAGCCATCGAGTTGATTTCAAAACAATTTCCTCAAGCCATCATTTCAATTGATACCTTTCGATCTATCGTGGCAAAGCAAGCCGTAGATGCAGGCGCATCGCTGGTGAATGATATTTCTGCCGGGGAATTGGACATTGAGATGGTGCCTTCAGTAGCTGCTATGAAAGTTCCTTTTCTGGCTATGCACATGAAAGGGAATCCACAAACGATGAAGCAGCATGCCCATTACCAAGATCTTTTGCATGAAGTAGTCGCCTACTTCCACGAAAAGATAGGCCGATTCCATCAGGCCGGTATCAAAGATGTTTTGATCGATCCCGGATTTGGTTTTGCTAAAACAATTGAACAGAATTTTGAATTGCTTAATCACTTAGACCACCTACTGATATTCGGTAAGCCTCTCGTGGTCGGTTTCTCTCGAAAATCAATGATTTGGCGAACACTTGATACAACTGCTGAACACGCGCTCAATGGCACTACGGCCCTTCACTCAATAGCATTAATCAAAGGTGCAGGCATTTTACGCGTGCACGATGTAAAAGAGGCCGTGGAGGTGATCAAGCTGGTTGGTAGGGTCAATAGTTCTTAGTCGATTGTCCATCGACTATCGACCATTGACCCTTATTTCCTTAACTTTGCATTCGATGCTATTCGCTTATAAAATTGGTTTCTTAGACATTAGTTGGGTGGATGTGGTAGACGTTGGCCTGGTGGCTATTCTACTGTACCAAATCTATAAGCTGATTAGAGGGAGTATTGCTGTGAATATATTCTTGGGCATTCTGGCCCTTTATCTGGTGTATCTGATTGTTCGCGCTGCGCAGATGGAATTGCTGGCCACAATATTGGGTCAGTTTATGGGTGTAGGCGTATTGGCTATGATTATTCTGTTCCAGCCGGAAATTCGAAAGTTCTTGTTGCTAATTGGCCGGACAACTGAAATCAATCGGGGAAGTATTTTAAAGACGTTGGCCAATTGGCGCAGTGATCATCATGACGATTTCGATGTGCACCAATTGATGGAAGCAGTAAAGACATTGAAGGCTACGCGAACCGGGGCGCTTATTGTGTTTTCACGCGACATGGAATTGAAATTTTATGCGGAGACGGGCGACCCATTAGGTTCGGTGGTGAACAAAAGGTTACTCTTGTCGATATTCAATAAACAGAGTCCGTTGCATGATGGCGCAGTTATTATTTATCAAGGACGAATTAAGGCAGCGCGTTGTGTACTACCCGTTAGTGAAAATGATCATTTGCCCTCACATTTTGGATTGAGGCACCGCTCTGCCATTGGGATGAGCGAAGCAACGGACACTTTAGTGATGGCTATTTCAGAAGAGACCGGGCGATTGATTTTAGCAAGAAATGGAAAATATATTAGGGGGTTGAAGCTGAAGCAAGTCGAGCAAAAGATACTTGAATATTTACATAATTCAGAGCCGAAGACGTGGGAAGAAGTGGTTACGGAACCGGAGCCCACAGAGCCACAGGAGATAAAAGCATAGTTTACTCAGTCAACCCCAATCAACTTAGTCTGATATCAAGAACAACCTAGTAACTATTTCAAAACCCCGAGTTCCTTTCCCACTTCTGTAAACGCTTTGATGGCTTTATCGAGATGATGCTTTTCGTGACCAGCTGAAATCTGAACCCGAATTCTCGCTTTTCCTTTAGCGACTACTGGAAAAAAGAATCCAATTACATAAATCCCCTTCTCTAGTAGTTTTTCAGCAAACTTTTGAGCCAAAGGTGCCTCATACAACATAATCGGTACGATAGGGTGAACGCCAGGCTTAATATCAAATCCTGCACTGGTCATCGCCTCGCGAAAATATTTCGTATTAGACTCCAGTTTATCTCGCAAAGCCGTGGTTTCAGATAGCATGTTAAAAACTTCGATCGATGCGCCCACAATAGATGGAGCTAGTGTATTGGAGAAAAGGTACGGTCTGGATCGTTGACGAAGGAGTTCAATGATTTCTTTCTTACCAGAAGTGAATCCGCCCGAAGCGCCACCCAATGCCTTGCCAAGTGTACCGGTTATTATATCAACGCGATCCATCACACCACAATATTCAGGCACACCACGCCCTGTTTTACCGATAAATCCTGAAGAGTGGCATTCATCCGTCATCACAAGAGCCTCAAACTCATCGGCCAGATCACAAATCTTGTCAAGTTGTGCGATTGTTCCATCCATGGAGAATGCGCCATCAGTTACAATGATAATTTGTTTGGCGCCTGCTTTCCGCGCGTCCTCCAACTGTGCTTTTAAGTCGCTCATGTCATTGTGCTTGTAGCGGTAACGCATCGCCTTGCAAAGGCGCACCCCGTCAATGATAGACGCATGGTTCAATTCATCGGAGATAATTACATCTTGTTCGCCAAAAAGAGGTTCGAATACCCCGCCATTGGCGTCAAAAGCAGCTGCATACAAAATGGTATCTTCGGTGCCTAAAAATTCAGAAATCTTTTTCTCCAACTCTTTGTGGATGTCTTGTGTGCCACAAATAAACCGAACAGAAGACATCCCAAAACCATGTGTGTCAATCGCCCTTTTTGCGGCCTCAATCACTCTTGGATGTGAGGACAAACCCAAATAATTATTTGCGCAAAAGTTAATTACTTCACGGCCATCTGTGGTTTTGATGTCAGCCGCTTGTGGCGTAGTGATGATGCGTTCTTTCTTAAATAGTCCGGCTTCACGAATCGTATTTAATTCTTTTTCCAGAACGGGTTGGAGTTTTTTGTACATAGCAATGATCTTTAATTTGACCCCAAAGCTACGAATCGTATTTCGTAATTCGCACATCGTAAATTTCCCTAACTTCGCCCGCGCATTCGATTTAGTATGAAGAAAACAAAGGTTTTATTGATAGGTGCAGGCGGCCAGCTGGGCTCAGAACTCACGCAAGGTCTTTGGCGGATTTATGGTCAGGAAAATGTGATTGCCTCTGACATAAAAGATGCACAGGGTATTCTGAAAGAGGGACCTTATGAGAAGTTTGATGTGATGCAACGTGACAAACTTTTCGAACTATTGAAAAAGAACGAGATAACACAAGTATATCATTTGGCAGCCTTGCTCTCGGCAACAGGCGAGAAGGATCCGCGGTGGGCGTGGAAATTAAACATGGAAAGTTTATTGTTTGTTTTAGAGGCAGCTCACGAAATTAAACTTCACAAGGTGTATTGGCCTAGTTCTATTGCAGCCTTCGGCCCGACAACGCCCAAACAAAATACGCCTCAAGACACCATCATGGATCCAACCACCGTCTATGGGATTACCAAATTGGCGGGTGAACTTTGGTGTGAGTACTATTTCAGGCGTTATGGTGTAGATGTAAGAAGTCTCCGGTATCCGGGGTTGATTGGTTATAAAACACCTCCCGGTGGTGGTACAACAGATTATGCAGTCGACATTTACTTTAAAGCGTTGAAGGAAAAAAAATACGAATGTTTTTTGGCTGCTGATACTTACCTTCCCATGATGTATATGGATGATGCCGTGAAAGCAACCATCGATTTAATGGAAGCACCTGCTGAAAAGGTAAAGGTCCGCACAAGCTACAACATCGGGGCGATGAGTTTTTGCCCGGCACAGATCGCTTCTACCATTAAAACGCATATTCCCGATTTTTCGATTTCCTACAAACCAGATTTTAGGCAAGCGATAGCAGATTCATGGCCCAAATCAATGGACGATTCTGCTGCCCGACAAGATTGGGGATGGAAGCACCAGTTTGGACTAGAGGAAATGACCGAAGAAATATTAAAGAACCTTTCGTTGGAAATGGGCACTTCAAATGTCTAGACTCAAAGTACTGGCGGGAGAGACAGTGCTCTATGGTTTTGGGAGTATTCTTCCCAGAATGCTGAACTTCTTTTTGCTTACTCCGCACACAAACATTTTTTCATTAGCAGAATATGGAGCAATTACTAAGCTGTATGCCTTTGTCGCGTTTGTGAACATCGTATTCATGTTTGGCATGGAAACCGCCTTTTTTAGGTTTGCCAATAAACCTAACGCCAACACTGCGAGAATCTTTAACCTAGCGCAGACTTGTGTGGTTCTTGTTAGCATTCCTCTTACACTTTTGTTTATTGTATTTTCTTCCCCTATTGCTACCTATATGGGTGTGGCTGCCCATCCGGAGTTTATTACCTGGCTCTCAGTGGTGATGCTTACAGACGCGCTGGTAGCGATTCCATTTGCCAGACTACGATTAGAGAATAAGGCTTTTCAATTTGCATCGGCAAAAATTATTAACGTTCTCATTTTACTTGGCCTGAATCTTTATTTTCTAAAACTCAGCTACGATCCGTCCATCAATATTGGCTATGTCTTTCTGGCGAACCTCATCGCCAATGCGTTCTTAATTTTGTTCTTTCTAAAAACACTTGTCGCCTGGCGGCCAGCATTTGATAAAGAGATTTCACCTGAAATGCTACATTATGCCTACCCAGTTATGCTTACGGGTGTCGCAGGCATGACCAATGAAATGTTCTCTCGATTATCCTTGGATTGGTGGCTACCACCTGATTTTTATAAACCTATTTCAAACCAGGCAGCGGTGGGTGTTTTCGGTGCCTGTTATAAGTTCGCAGTACTAATGAATCTCGGTATTCAAGCATTCCGTTATGCGGCAGAGCCTTTTTTCTTTTCGCAAGCGGCCGACAAGAATTCTCCTGCACTCTTCGCCAAGGTCAACCATTACTTTGTCATAGTTGGTTGCATTGTCTTTTTGGGAATTAGCATCAATCTGGATATTTTCCAATTGTTGATTGGTACTGATTTTCGATCGGGAATTTCAATTGTGCCCATTCTCTTAATGGCGTATTTGTTATTGGGCGTTTACTATAATTTCAGCGTGTGGTTCAAATTGACCGACAAAACTTATTATGGCACACTTATTACTGTTGGCGGTGCTGCGCTTACGATTGGAGCAAATTTTTTGTTAATCCCAATTATGGGTTACACCGGCAGCAGTTGGGCGGCTTTGTTGTGCTATGCGTTTATGGCGGGATTTTGCTATTTTCTTGGCCAGAGGCATTTCCCAATTCCCTACCGAATGGGGACAAGTTTCATGTATCTGACTAGCACCGTAGTAATTACGTATGCCGTAATGGCCGTCACCCTGCCTAACCAATGGATCGCTTCGATTTTCCATTGGTTTGTAATCATTTGTTTTGTGGGGGTCATCTACATTTTTGAGCGCAGAGGACTGAATAGCGCAATAGTTGACCAACGTTGACGAGTTAACGGTAAAATCAACTAATTTTGAAGATTAACTAACTGTGTAAGATTCCATTGATACGTTTTTTCGAGAAATTAGCCATTTTAAGCTTCCTTTTCACTGTTTGCCATTTTACCTCGCACGGTCAGCGGGATAGGAAAAAGAAAATGGAGACGGTAAACTCTCCTTCCGTAAGGCTAAGTGAAGCCGAGGCCCTGTTTATTGAGGGTGAGAAGTTTTTCATTCTGGAAGACTATTCTAAGGCACTTCTCTATTTTTCAAGAGCAGGTGAATTAAATCCCAATAGTCCGACCATTTTTTACAAACTCGCAGAGGTGCTCTCTAAGAGCAGCAAGGATGAAGATCTCAAGCGCGCGATTGTTCATATTGAGCGATCTATAAAGTTGGATAACAAAAACAAATATTATTACCTGTTGGCATCAAACCTATATAGTAGTCTTGGTCAGTTCTCCAAGTCAGCGGAGACGTTGGAAACAATGATTAAAGAAGTCCCCGAAACGGAGGAGTACTTATATGAATTAGCAACAATCTATCAGTTTGATAAGAAGGACGCAGAGGCGCTTAAGGTGTATGACAGAGCCGAAAACATCTTGGGAATCAACGAAGTCTCATCACTTCAAAAACAACGGATTTATTTTGATCAGGGCAAAGTAGCGGAAGCCATTGGAGAGGTCGAAAAATTGGTGCAGGTTTTTCCTGACGAAGAGCGTTACATACTTGCCTTGGCCGAGCTATTAAATCAGAATAAGCAAACAGCAAAAGCGATTACTAAAGTAGAGGACTTTTTGAAAAATAATCCAGAAGCGCCCAGTTCCCGTATGGTGCTGAGCGGGTTATATCGAGATATAGGTCAAGAGAAAAAATCAAGGGACTTGGTCGTAGGCTTCATGGATGATCCGTTGGCGCCATTATCGAGCAAATTGATATTGGTAGGCACTTATAGCGCTGAAATTAGTCCGAACAAAGGTAGAGGTGTCCAGAATAAAGACTTAGAAGAATTTGTCCTGACATTATTTACAAAGTTAGAGCAAGCTTATCCTTCGGAAACAGAAGTGCAGGTTCTGGGAGGAAATCTTTTTTTGACGTTGGAGAGAAACGAAAAAGCAAAAGAACATTATCTAAAAGCTGTGCGTGGGGGTGCGAGCAACTTTGAGTCGTGGCAAAACCTTTTCTTTCTCGAAACACAATCCAATCAATTTGATAGTGTCATCGTTCACACAGAAGAGGCGCTTGAGTTGTTTCCAAATCAAGCCATGGTCTATTACTTTAATGGCTATGCACACTTACGCCAAAAGTCTTATCGCGAAGCCACTGTTGGCTTGGAACAAGCCAAAAAATTGGCAGCCAAGGATGTAAACATTGTGGCGGAAATGAACAGCATGTTGGGTGATGCCTATGAGGCATTAAAAGAATACGACAAGTCAGCAAAGTCATATGAGGACGCGCTTGCTATTAACCCAATGAATGATATTGTATTGAATAACTATAGCTATTATTTGTCGTTGCGGAAAGCCGATCTGGAGAAGGCAGAAAAAATGTCAACTCAATTGATCAAGAATCAGCCCGATAATGCTGCTTACCTGGACACCCATGCTTGGGTATTGTACCAGCGTGGCAAATATAAAGAAGCACGAAAAGTGATGGAGAAGGCAATAGAAACAGGTAATGGGTCGGCTATTCACTTTGAACATTATGGTGATATCTTGTTTCAACTGGGCGACAGCAACGGTGCCGTGCTTCAGTGGAGAAAGGCAAAATCATTAGATAGCTCCAATGAAATGATTGACAAAAAAATTGCGAATAGGAAAATATATTAAGTTCATGTTCAAGCAAAACTTTCAAATTGGATCATGGTTCGCCAAGGGGCATCGTTACTCTGGTTATTTGGTAATACTCTTGTTGGTTGGTGCATGTAGCAAAAAGATTGTTCCAACGTTACCTCCTCCGGCCGCCTCCATCGAAATACAAGAAATTGACTTTGAATATTTGCATGGGAAGGCGCGCTTAAATTTTCGTGACAACACGAAAGAGCGCGAGGTAAAAGCGAACATTCGCATACGAAAAGATAGCGTGATTTGGATGACTTTTTCGGTCATAGGTGTGCCGGGCGGGAAAGCACTGATCAATAAAGATTCTATTACCATTGTCAGCACGGTGGATAAGGAGTATTACGTTTTTGATTATCCGGAATTGTCCAGGCGCTTTAATTTTAAAATCGACTTTCAGGTAATTCAATCCGCCATGCTCGGGAATCTTGTTATGGCAAAAGGCGCTTCGGATGAGATCAATGTGGAAGAAAAGTACAACAGACTGAATCAGAAACAGGGATCGATTAATATCAAAAACCTGATCAATAAGGAATCAAAAAAATTGGAGTTGGTGGAATTGTCAGAAACGAGTACTGGTAATATGATACGCCTCGACTATTCTGATTTCCAGCCGGTAGGCGACAAGCTTTTCCCTTTCAAAGGAGTTATCGAACTGCTCTACAAGACACAAAAAGGTGTGGTGAATAACACGATCGTTTTCGAGTACAGCAAAGCGGAAGTCGGTGATAAAGAGCTTCGGTTCCCTTTCAATATCCCCAAGCGATATGATCGTAGGTAGGAAATTTTTTCTGCTGTCTTTAATTCTACTGGTTGCAGCTTCTGCTTATTCACAAAAATCTAAATCGCAGCTGCAACGGGAGAAACAAGAGAACCTTGCAAAAATTAGAGAAACTGAAAAAATTCTTACTGAGACAACCGTTGAAAAAAAGAATTCTATTGGTGAACTGAGTGCCCTAAATAAACGAATAGAACAGCAAGAAGTATTGATGACCTCTATTCAATCTGAGGTTGAACTCTTGGAATTTGACATCAGTGAGAATAATGAAATCATTGGAGCTCTTGAAAAAGATGTTGACAAGCTGAAGGAAGAGTATGCTGCTATGGTTTTTGCTGCACAGAAAGCGAGCGGCAAAGTAGACCGCCTCACCTTTTTATTTTCAGCACAGTCGTTCGACCAATTAATGATGAGGTTGAAACACATGGAGCAATACGGAAAGGCGCGGCATGAGCAAGCAGAGGCCATCGCAAAGGTTCAACAAATACTCTCCGAACAGATCCGGCTGATCCAAATCAAAAAGAGTGAGAAAGAAACGTTGTTGGCAGAGGAAGAAAAGGAGAGCAAACAGCTGACAGGGTTAAAAACGAAGAAGAAGACGCTCGTTCGCAGCCTTGAAAAAGAGGAGAAAAGACTGAAACGAGATTTAGTAGAAACTAAAAAAGCAATTGCTGAGCTAGATAATTTGATCGCTAGAATTATCAAAGATGAAATGGAACGCGCAGCAGCTGAGGCAAAGCGGTTGCGTGAGTTAAAGGCAAAAGCAAATAAAAAAGCGGAAGAAGTGAAAGAAGAAGAGGATGCTGATGCATCCATTGCCTTGTCGGCTTCTTTTGAGGAAAACAAAATGAAATTTCCATGGCCGGCTAGTGGTTTTGTTTCACAGCGCTTTGGGCGACAAATGCACCCAGTACTAAAAGGAATAGAAATTCAAAATGACGGAATCAATATTCAAACGAAACAAGGTGAAAGCGTTAAAACAATTTTTGGAGGTGAAGTTAAAAGAGTCGCGCTTATTGGTGGGATAGGTACCGCAGTGATTATCGGGCATGGCGAATTCTTTACAGTTTATGCAGGGTTGAAAGAAGTTACTGTAAAGACGGGGCAAAAAGTGATACCGAACACTGAGCTTGGCAAAGTAGTAGCAACAAGTGAGGGCATCTCAGAGTTACGCTTTCAAATTTTTAAAAATACAACCCCCCTAGACCCTCAAAAGTGGCTCAAAAATTAGACAAAGAAAAAGGCGGGCTCCTCAGCCCGCCTCACCCCAAAACCACCCCGATTGATCGGGATGTACCCCACAAACCCAACACACAATCTTTATATTTTTAAGCGACTATTTCGCTATTCTGTACATTAACGAAATCAAACTCTACTTCGTTTTTCATTTCAACAAAAATCACCGAGTCCTTGTTCACTTTTCCAGATAAAATTTGTTTCGAGAGCTCATTGAGGATTTCACGTTGAATTACTCTCTTCAGTGGTCTTGCCCCCAATTGTGGATCGTAGCCAAGTTTTGCCAATCTGTTTAACGCTTTTTCGGAAATTTGCAGTTTTATGCCAGCCTCCGTTAAACGTTTCTGGATTTCTTGAAATTGTATGCCCACAATCTTTTTAATGTCTGTTTTTGTGAGAGGCCTGAACATGATGGTTTCATCGATTCGATTCAAAAATTCTGGCCTTACTGATTTTTTAAGTAATTCCAGAACTTGTTCTTTCGTCTCTTCGATCACCTCAAAATAATTCGCATCGGTGATCTTTTCGAAGTTCTCCTGAATAATCATCGATCCGATATTTGTTGTTAGGATGATTATCGTGTTCTTAAAGTTGGCTGTTCTGCCTTTATTGTCGGTGAGACGACCATCGTCAAGTACCTGCAGTAGAATATTGAATACATCAGGATGTGCCTTTTCTATTTCGTCCAGTAGGATTACCGAATAGGGTTTTCTTCGTACGGCTTCTGTCAGTTGACCACCTTCATCGTAACCTACATATCCTGGAGGCGCTCCAATCAACCGACTCACGCTGTGCTTTTCCTGGTATTCGCTCATATCAATTCTCACCATTGCGTTGTCGTCATTGAAGAGGTAGTCGGCCAATGCCTTTGATAGTTCGGTTTTTCCCACACCCGTGGTACCCATAAATATAAACGAACCAATGGGTCGTTTTGGATCTTGAAGCCCGGCACGACTTCTTCGCACGGCATCACTCAATGCCTTAATGGCTTCTTCCTGTCCTGCCACGCGCTTGCTCAATTCTTCTTCGAGGTTCAACAACTTTTCACGCTCGCTCTGCAGCATTCTAGCGACAGGAATCCCGGTCCACTTCGCCACAATCTCTGCAATATCTTCGCTATCAACTTCTTCTTTCATTAGAGAATGCTCTCCCTGCATGGCTTTCATTTTTGCTTCCAGACTCGTCAACCTTTTTTCGGCTTCGGTAATTTTGCCATAACGAATCTCCGCCACTTTTCCATAGTCGCCAGCTTTCTCAGCTTGCTCCGCTTCAAACTTTAATTTATCCATTGCCTCTTTCTCCCAACGTATGCCTTGCACCACTTCTTTCTCACTTTCCCATTTCGCTTTTAACGAATTCCGTGTTTCGGTAAGCTCTGCAATGTCTTTACTTAGAACCGATTCTTTTTCTTTGTTTTTTTCTCTTCGAATAGCTTCCCGCTCGATTTCTAATTGCATGATCTTCCGATTCAATTCATCGAGTTCCTCAGGCAATGAATCCATTTCCAGGCGAAGTTTGGAGGCCGCCTCGTCCATTAAGTCAATTGCTTTGTCGGGTAGGAAGCGATCGGAAATGTAGCGACTCGACAATTCCACTGCCGAGATAACAGCATCATCCTTTATGCGTACACCGTGATGTAATTCATATTTGTCTTTTATTCCTCGAAGAATAGAAATTGAATCTTCGATGGTGGGCTCATCCACCATTACTGCCTGGAACCTGCGTTCTAGTGCCTTATCTTTCTCAATGTACTTTTGTTTCAACGTAGTTGCGCCAATGGCGTGAAGTTCACCTCTTGCCAGAGCAGGCTTTAACAGGTTAGCAGCATCCATTGCGCCCTCACCTCCGCCCGCTCCGATCAACGTATGAATCTCGTCAATGAACAGAATGATCTCTCCATCGGAATCAGTCACCTCTTTAATGACTGCTTTTAGCCTTTCTTCAAATTCACCTTTGTATTTTGCGCCTGCTACCAGTAGACCCATGTCCAGTGAGACAAGTATTTTTGTTTTTAGATTTTCCGGCACGTCACCATTTACAATTCGTTGTGCCATTCCTTCTACGATAGCGGTTTTTCCAACCCCTGGCTCGCCTAAAAGAATGGGATTGTTTTTTGTTCTGCGAGCTAAAATTTGCAACACCCGCCTGATCTCTTCATCGCGGCCAATCACCGGGTCGATCTTTCCTTTCTTTGCGAGATCGTTCAAATTTTTGGAATAGCGTTCCAATGACTTATACTTTGCTTCTGCATTTTGATCTTTTACGCTAGCCCCTCCACGCAATTCTTTAATGGCTTTGATTAAGCCGGCACGATCAAACCCCACATCTTTCATTAAAGTAGCCACCTTGTCTTTTGTGGCAAGAAGAGCCAGTAACAAGTGTTCTATCGCAATAAATTCGTCTTTGAATTCACGCAGTTCTTTTTCAGCATTTTGAAGTACAGTGTTGCTCGTGTTTGATAAATACGCTTGCTGCCCGGAAACTTTTGGATAGGAGTTGACAATTTCCTCGAGCTTAGTTTCTAGTATCTGTCCGTTAATATTGAGCTTCTTAAAAAGATAGTTCGAAACATTCTCATCGGTTTCCAAAATAGCCTTTAGCAAATGTCCCGGCTCGATAGACTGCTGTTGCAAACCTGACGCAATCTCTGCTGCCTTCTGTAAAGCTTCCTGAGATTTTATGGTGAATTTGTCGAGATTCATAGTATTTGGTTTTTTACTTCTACCATCAAAATATCATCCATCTCAAGTAAAGAGTGGAATTCAGAAAAAATGGCATTAAATGAAAGAAAATTCGCGGAAAGTCGGCCAATATGGCTTAGACTAAATTCGTTTTATTTTGACGAGATGCGCAAAAATCTCCACCTGGGTTTATCAAGTTAAGGTGTATATTTTCGTTCGCTACAAATGGGCAGCAGACCTTTATTACCTATTCCGAATTCAATGCTTTTTTTAAAAAGCTACATTTTCTTTAGAGCATCTAATACGAGGTTTGAAAGTTGGCGGCTTGCCAGCCAGGGCGTAATCTCACCCGCCATAATTTCCCTCTCCAATTTCTTTTTACTTTTTTCAATGGTGCTCCGTTGGGCTAGTAGATGTAATAGTGAAGAATTAAAATAGTCATGAAAACAAGCAATGTCTTGTTGATGCCTATTTTTTTCAAAAAAGCCGTTTGCCTGAGTAAATCGAATATAGTCCGAAATTATCTTGTGTGTTTCTTCGATTCCCGTTTTCTCCAATGCAGAACTCGTTAGCACTTTTGGATTCCATCCCGACTCGGGCAGTTGAAAAAGATGTAGGGCATGAGTGAAGTCGGCCTGCGCTTGTGTTGCTTTCTTTAAATTCTCTCCATCAGCTTTGGTGATTACAATACCATCAGCCATCTCCATGATTCCTTTTTTTATGCCTTGCAATTCATCTCCTGATCCGGCTAACATGAGAAGGAGAAAAAAATCAACCAAATTCCTCACCGCTGTCTCCGATTGCCCAACACCTACCGTTTCAATGATGATTACCTCAAAGCCAGCCGCTTCACAAAGTATAATGGATTCGCTTGTTCCAGCGGCAACTCCGCCCAGCCTATTTCTCGTGGCACTTGGGCGAATAAAAGCCAGCGGATCTTTTGCTAGTTCTTCCATGCGCGTTTTATCGCCCAAAATGCTCCCTTTTGTTTTGTAGCTACTGGGGTCGATAGCCAACACGGCTACCTTTTTATTCTGAGTTGTTAGATGTCTACCAAACGTCTCAATAAAGGTACTTTTTCCTACGCCCGGTGAGCCAGTGATACCAATTCGAATAGAATCTTTCTTGTGGGTTACTATCTTTTCAATGAGGTTTTCAATCAGATTCCGGTCACTTTCCAGCTCACTTTCTGCCAATGTTATGGCCTGCGCCAATAGCACCTTGTCTCCGAGCAAAATGCCGGCATGGTAATCTTCTAGTGAGTGTCTGTGGCGCACCTTCTTTTTCAATCAGCTCTGGATTACTAGCTCGAAATTTCTACATTTACTTTGATATCCCTAGCGCTTATGAAAAAGGTTTTAATTCAAAGTACCCAAGTAACCATTTTCGTTTTTGGTATGTTGTGGGCTGTTTCGCTAGTTTCAGATTTGAATATTTTTAGTGCTTTTGATACAATTTCTCAGGCATTGAAAGATACAGAGTTGACAGATTACGCATTTAATAAATTGCGCCCCGACCCGACCGTAGATGAACGGATTGTGTTGGTAAATTTTGGTACACTAAAAAGGCGAGAGGTGGCACAATTACTGCAAAACATCAGCCAGTTTAAACCACGTGTTATTGGAATGGATGCATTGTATAACTGTGAAGGTGGGTTGAGAGATTCAATCAACTGCCCCCAGCTGTTGGATACGCTGGGTAATTTGATGCTTAGCAGCGCTATACAAGACGCGGGGAATGTTGTATTGGGTTCCAAATTGATGCAAACAGATTCGTTGGGAAGAATTGACACCAATGATATGGATTCAATTGAAATGTCCGATCCGGTTTTCACAAATTATGTACAAACTGGTTTTGTTAATATTCCAACCGATGCCACCTACCAAGAAGATGTTAAGATTAGTCGAACTATTCTGCCAAGTAGAATCGTCAACGGTAAAAAGGAACTTGCTTTTTCAGTTCGCATGGCTATGATGTACGACTCGGTGAAGACGAAGAAATTTTTGGCGCGTGGCAAGGACGAAGAAATCATCAACTTCAGAGGGAACATTGAAGTGCGCCAGTTGCGCATCAATAGCCTGAAAAACGAAGAGACTGCGACCACCAATTTTGGTACCATGTTTTTCGTGGTAGATGCGGAAGATGTCTTAACCGGCAATGTTTCGCCCGAATTGTTCAAAGACAAGATCGTGGTGATGGGCTATTTGGGCGACTATTTGGGCGATGATGCGTGGGAAGATAAATTTTTCACCCCTTTAAATAAAAAGCTGGGCGGTCGGGCAAACCCTGATATGTTCGGTCCGGTTGTTCACTCCAATGTGGTAGCCATGATCTTAAATGAGGATTATATTGACGTATTGTCTGATTGGCAAAAGATATTGATAGCTATACTTGTTTGCTTTCTAACCGTAGCGCTTTTCATGACTATTGATGAAAAGCTTCCGATTTGGTATGATGCCCTCTCTGTAATCATCCAGCTCTTTTTCATCGCCATTTTAATGTTGGTAATTATATACATGTTTGCGGACTACAACATCAAGCTAGAGTTGGATTTAACGATAACTATCATTGCGCTTGTTGGACCTTGTTATGATATCTTCAAATCCGTCCAAAATGAAATAAATAAGCAGCTTACCAGAAGGCGGCAGCGTGTATTAAATCAAGAATCTGAGTTGGCATAATTTTAGTACCTTACACAATAAATCAATAAATACAAAAATGAAAAAGAGTAGAATTTTAGCCCTAATTGGCGTTTTTGCGCTGAATTTGGCCTTTGCTCAAGATTACACATTCAAGGTAATGGCAAATAAGGGTACTAATGAAGTGAAGTCAGGGGATGTATGGCAATCCGTGAAAACAGGCGATCGGCTTAAATCAGGCGATGAGCTTAAGATTTCAGAGAATTCTTATGTAGCCCTAGTTCATTCTACTGGAAAACCAGTAGAAATCAGGCAATCGGGCAATTATAAGGTTAACGACCTTACTTCTAAAGTGGGAGGTGGAGCTAGCGTTCTCAACAAATACACTGATTTTATCTTGAGTAGCAACTCAGCTGAGGCCAAGAAAAATAGACTAAGTGCTACGGGAGCTGTTCATCGCGGACTTTCTGACATTAAGGTTTTCCTGCCAGACAATCAATATTCAGATATTTTTAATAAGAGCTTGATTGTTAATTGGGAGTCTGTGAAAGGGGCTGGGCCATATGTGGTCATCGTCAAGAATATGTTCGATGAAGAATTGGTAAAGTTGGAGACACCTGAGAATTATGTAGTTATTGATCGCACTGATCCGAAGCTTGCCAATGATGAAGCGTTGCTCATTGAAGTAAAATCGAAAGCAGATTCAAAAAGTAAATCTGAACAGCACTTAGTGAAAAAGCTGTCAGTAGCTCGTCAAGAGTCAGTTAAAAAGATGATTGATGAAATGGGCAGCGATATGAAGGAAGAAACAGCTTTAAATAAGTTTATTTTGGCTGGCTTCTATGAAGAGAACAAATTGTTCATTGATGCCATTACGGCTTATGAGCAGGCGATTAAATTAGCCCCGGATGTTCCGACATTTCAAGAGGCTTACGAAGAGTTTCTGCTTAGGAACAAATTGAAGAATCCGAAATAAATAATCTTTCCACTATAGAAAAAGCTCTGGGAATCCAGAGCTTTTTTATTTTACGTCTTTTTGAACTTTAATAATCACCAGCGATCTCATTAGAATGATAAAAATCACGGGAAGTAGAAATGGATTGAGGGCTTGCGGCAATAGCGTCCAAAACCCAAGAAGAAGTGCTGAAATGATTGCAGCAAACGTGAAGTATCCAGAAATCCATTTTTGAGAAGTTCTTTTTAGTAAGCCAATTGCACCAACCAGGTGAAATGGGAAAGCCCACGCAAGATTGAAGTTATTCGCTGCCGCCTTGTGATCGGTTGCCACCCAAAGAATAAAAAGCAATAGCCCAACGATACCGGCTGCCCCAAACAGTGTTACGTCAAACCACTTGCTCAGTTTTTGTCTTTGCCAATCTCGGTACGAAATAATGGCAGCTAACAGAAAAAGCAAACCAAAGACAATCCACGGGTGATACCAATGAAACGGAATTGTTTCGGGCAAGCTTTCATAAACAGATATCTTTTCCCTAACAATGGGCAATCCACTTAACGTTACACGGTCGAAGGAAGATTCGATATAGTCTGGCAGAAACATGTAGTCATACGGTTGTTGTTGTAAGTACAGTTCTGTTAAATCGCGGATGGTGTAATTGGTTTTAATGAAGGAACTATCAAACTTGATTTCCGCTTTGAAAACGTCAACAAAAACATCACGGACTTTGCTCGCGCAGTTGTTATAAAAATAGTCATAGCGATACGTCTGATTTTCTGGTCGTGCATTAGTCTCTAGATAGTCAAATACCCTTTGCTTTTTAGCCGAATCTAAAGCCAATACCTGTTCGTGAACATAGCGATTGCAGGAAATGTAGTGATCACGAAAATCCGGGTACGAATAAACGCCTAGTTTGTAGTATAAGTAGCCTCTTGTAAAATTGAGGTAGAAGTTAGGTTGGTTGAAATCGAACATTCCGTAGTTAAAGGCGATATCAAAGCCACGCACAGGATCTATTACGCGTATGGCACTATGCCCAAATGCAGAGTACAGCTCACCTTGGTAGGGGCCGCAGGTGATGATGGATATTTCAGCCTGGGGAGAAAGAATTGTTTGTGCCCGACTGACTGAAAACAAGAGACAAAAGACAAGTAGAAGTTGATTTCTCATTTCTTAAACGTATAAGTTACTAGGAAGGAATAGCTGATATCCAATTCACTTTATTTCCCCCGAAAGGTAAAACAATCGCAAGCGAAAAGGTAATTTTGGTACGAATGAATCGAAATCTGAAAGATGCCCTGAATTTTATTTCTAAGCTTACGCCTAGCCGAACCTGGAATGCCACTAAAGTGCTATCGAGTTTTTATGGTTCTCGTATTTCAGCTAAGCCAAACCATAGCGGAATGCCGATTAGCATTTCGATCGAACCAACTACTTCTTGCAATCTTCGTTGCCCCGAATGCCCCAGTGGTTTGCGCTCTTTTACACGACCAACCGGAATGCTGAAGCAAGAGTTATTTCAGTCAACGATTGATCAATTAGCGCCAACACTTTCATATTTGATTTTTTATTTTCAAGGTGAGCCTTATTTACATCCAACTTTATTGGATATGGTCAGTTATGCTTCCCGAAAAGGAATTTACACAGCTACTTCTACTAATGCTCATTACTTGAATGATGAGGCGGCAAAAAAAACAGTCCAGTCTGGGTTGGATCGTTTGATCATTTCTATCGATGGTACATCTCAAGAAACGTACGAATCGTATCGAGTGGGGGGAAAGTTGGATAAAGTGATTGAGGGCACCAGGAATATTGTCAAATGGAAGCGTCAACTAAAATCACAAACGCCACATGTCATATTTCAATTTTTGGTAGTCAAGCCTAACGAGCATCAAATTGGAGAAGTAAATCGCCTTGCCAAACAATTGGGAGTCGATGAGGTAACGTTGAAGACCGCTCAGATCTACGATTATAAAAATGGATCAGACTTGATGCCAACCATTGATCCCTACTCTCGCTACAAAAAAACGAAAGAAGGCAAATATGAAATAAAGAATGATCTGCTAGATCATTGCTGGAATCACGTGGGATGGTAAAGTAGTTCCTTGCTGCTTTGACAAAGATGCCCATTATGTGTTGGGTGATTTGAACCAGCAATCTTTTGAAGAGATCTGGACAGGCGAGAAGTACAATAATTTTCGGGCTTCCTTGCTTAAGTCAAGGAACGAAATTGAGATGTGCCGTAATTGTACTGAGGGAACGAAAGTTTGGGCTTAGTGAGCAGCTTTTTTGCCATTCTCTAAATCAATTGTTCCGCATTTGCCGCAGCCTGAGGAACATGCATGTTTTGCTTGGAACGAGCGATATACCATTCTACCTAGATAAAAAGAAGCCCCAATAAAGACAATGGCAAGAAGAATAGTTTGAAACATTACACAAATATAAAAAATAGCTGCTGATTTTATTAGCGCCTATTTTCAAAAGGAGGGCTATTGTTTATAGATATTTCCTTTCATTGGCAATTATATTTTTTAGTGCCATTTCAACTGGCGGCTATCGTTCACTACGAGCGGCCTTGGCAAACCCGTCTATTTCCCTAGGATCGGAATAATTTTGAAACGCAATTTCGAATGACACCTTAGCATTTAAAGCTGAGGAGTTTTTTTCTGACTTACCACTTCTCTTGAATCACCTTCAACATCTCCTCATGCACGCCACCTGCCGCACATAGCTCTCCTCCAAACAGAAAATTATTTCCCCCGGAAAAATCAGTGACTTTTCCCCCCGCTTGTTGAAGTATGAAAGCTCCACCTGCTACGTCCCAAGGTTTAAGATTGTATTCAAAGAACCCCTCCATTCGTCCGCAGGCGACATAAGCCAAGTCAATAGCTGCGCTACCAAGTCTTCGGATTCCATGTGTCTGCTCTAAAAATATGCGAATGATCTCTAAATAGTTTTCCTTTTTTTCGGTGTGATAATAGGGAAAACCGGTTGCTAAAAGACTTTCATTTAATGACTGGACCCTCGAAACATGGATTTCTTTTTCGTTGCAATACGCTTTACCACCCTCAATGGCATGAAAGCATTCCTTATGGCTTACCTCGTAGACAACGCCAAATATGGTTTGTTCTTTACGGGTCAGCCCGATGCTAATGGCGAAAATAGGAAGGCCGTGAAGAAAATTTGTAGTACCATCTAGCGGATCGATGATCCATTTGTATTCGTTTGTGCCTTCGGAGTCAGTTCCCTCCTCAGCAATAAAGCCAGCACCCGGAATGATTTCTGACAATCGTTGAACTAGTCTTGACTCAGCTTCTTTGTCTACATAGGAGACCAAATTGCTGAAGCTACCCTTCTGCTCGATTCTGGATCGATCGAAATTTTCATTTTCGGTACGTATAAAATTGCCTACTTCTTCGCAAAGTTGTATTACTTGGTTTTCGACTGATAGTAGATTCATTTTTTTCTCGTTTGCGTTTTTACAAAAGCCAATAATAGTATTGCGACAGAAATCCAGGCTGCCGTTCGGGGAATCAGTTCCCCCTGTTTAGAATAGCGACTAGCGACTGAGCTATCTTGTGTATACAACGAAATCATTTCATTTCGGTCGATGCCTGATTCCGATATAAAATAAGAGAATGCAATAGGGGCAATTAGTAGAGCAACAGTAAGACCAAGCCAGATGAAATTAATTGACCCCTTGAATAATGCCAAATAAAGAAGTAGACCTGTACAAATAATCCATAGGCTAGCGCCCAGATAGCCTGTGTGAGCAGTCCAACCCAACCAACTTGTTTTTAGCCCAACAGCATCTGCCAGACCCAAGCCAAAAGAAGATAATTGTAAACTTGCCGAGGCGCGAACCAAGACTGGAGTAAGCAAATGAATAGGCTAGGAAGGCAACGGTAAAAACAATGGCTTGTATGATGGCAGCGATCAAATGACTTGAATTGAATGAACTTGACGCGAAGAAAGCAGTGAAGAGTGCCAGCAGTATGAATTCAGTATTTACCCAAAACTCATCATTCTCTTTTGCCTGATCGGCAACAGCGAACAGGGGGGCAAAAGCAAAAAAAATAAAAATGGGGAATGATTTCATTAACCAGCCTGCCGCAAAAAGCGATGCGCTGATGAGAAAAAGCAGCCACGGCTGCCACGTATTATTCCTCTTTTTTGCCATCGATTACCAATACAATTTCACCCTTCACTTCTTTGCTTTTGAAATGAGTAAGCACTTCAATTAGTCGTCCCGTAAAAGTTTCTTCATACAGTTTGGTCAACTCGCGCGACACGGACACAAGCCTGTCCTCTCCAAAAAATTCGATCATCTGTTCCAATGTTTTTACCAAACGATGAGGAGATTCATATACGATAATAGTGCGCTCTTCTTCAGCCAGTCTTTTTAAAGTAGTCTGTTTCCCTTTTTTGTGTGGCAGAAATCCCTCAAACACAAACCGATCAGTAGGAAACCCAGAGTTGACGAGGGCAGGTATTAGCGCTGTCGCGCCTGGCAAAGTTTCAATTTTCAATCCTGCTTTCAAACATTCTCGGACTAGCAGAAAACCGGGGTCTGAAATGCCCGGAGTTCCTGCATCTGAAATTAAAGCCATCGTTTCTCCCCCCTGCATCCGTTGGATTAAACCCGTTAGTGTTTTGTGTTCGTTGAAGATATGAAAACTTTGCAGCGGTTTTGAAATTTCATAGTGGCGAAGCAGTGTGCCAGAGGTGCGCGTATCTTCTGCGAGAATCGTATCCACTTGTTTCAACACCTCTAGTCCACGGATAGTGATATCACCGAGGTTGCCGATGGGTGTAGGGACAAGAAAGAGAGAGGGTTTTGACACAGCGTTGATATGGAGATAGATCGATTTGAAAATTTGAAATTGAGCTTAGCCTAGATTTTAATTTGGTCAATTGCCTTTGCTAGCGCGTGGTCTTTGTCGGTGACAACATCTCCAGCATCATGGGTATTGAGCTCGATGGTTACAGTTCCATAGACGTTTGTCCAAAAAGGATGATGGTTATGCTTTTCGGCCAGCAACGCAACTTTAGTCATAAACCCGAAGGCTTCAACAAAATTGGCAAATTTGAAAGTCTTTGTTAGGCGGTTGTTTCCTTCTGTCCACATGTCTGAGTTATTTAGACTTATAAAGATCTCAAATAAAACAGACAAGCCCAATCGTTGGTTAGTCAATCCTTCGTTGACTAAATCCTATTCTAAAGAGCAATAATTCCCTCGATTTTGTAGGTGGCTACATAGACATCAATTACCGATTCGCTGGAGGGCATCATCATTTGAAGAGTAATACTGGTGTAGTTGCCATTTTTTGAAGCTTTCTCAGTGGCAACATGATTGGGAAACAAGGACGTCACTTCGGTTTCTTTACCCTTCGGTACAATGAACTTAAAAGTATAAAGGGCAGGCCAGGCGTAATGCTGATCAAGCTTTTCTTTGAGTGAATTGGTCCAATCTGCTTCCATGTAAAAAAAGAAAGTCGGCCTCCTTTAAAAGAAAGCCGACTCTGATTAAAAAGTTATACTACTACGCTCATTGCTTTTCCGGATCAGATAATCCTTTCAGTCAAGCTCCGTAGTACTCAGCTAAAAGAACTTATAGCGCTTGTCTTCAATCTTAGACACTTCTTTGATCGCTTGAGTAATTCCCGTGTTCGATTTACCATTTAGCCCTTGCAACAGTTGATTTTTAAACATCGTGTAATCACCGATTGAAGCGGCAGAAGTTTTGTTCTGAGATTCGATGATCAACACTCCATTTTCGCCAGCAAAAGCTTTTGAACGTTTACCATTTTCCAGTGAGAAAGCAACACCCACCGCGCGTGCGTCCAATCCTACTGAAGGTAATGTGTTGGAATTCAATTTTAAGTCACTAGATGAGTTAACAGTGGCATCGGTGCCGAAGGCTTTTGCAATCTCTTCCAATGTGCCCTTTTGAGCGTTTAACTTTTCGATAATTTTCTCTCCTTTCATGGTGTTCTTCACAAGGGGAGTGATTTCTTCTTTCACTTTGTCGAAAGACTTGTACCCCTCTTTAGTCTCCCCCGTCATGATGGCCACAACATAATTATCTTCCAAATCAAACACATCTGAGACTTTACCAATTTTTCCATCCCTGTAAAGCCATGTCACTAGTTGACGGGCTTCACCCAGTGCACCGATTCGTCTTTCTGCCGTTCCAAGTTCATTAGCTTCCTGAACAGCCACCCCTTCTTTCGCTGCTTTTTCTTTAAAGGCATCTATGCCAGAAAGATCGGCTGCAAAAGTCTGAGCTCGTAAGAATGCTGCGTTTTGGGTATCGTCACTTGGGGTAATTGCTAGTTCTACAGTAGCCACTGTGTAGTTCGTGTTGTCCTTCACATTCGTTACCTCGATGATGTGATAGCCGAATTGCGTTTCTACCACGTCATTCAATAGGCCGGTTCTTGTCGCATCGAATACTGCTTTTTGGAAAGGCTTCACCATTTGACCTGAGGTAAACCAACCCAAGTCGCCACCTTTTGAAGAGGTTCCATCGGTTCCAAATTCACGTGCTTTATCAGCAAAAGAGGCACCTCCTCTGATATCTGATAATATTTTTTTCGCTTTTTCTTTGGCTGCTTTCTTTCCTTCAGGAGTTTCGTTCTCCCAACGGATCAGGATGTGGCTGGCTTTTGCTGCGTAGGTCGTGTCGCTACCAATTTTTACCACTTTCATGATCTTATAGTTTCCTCCATCCAAAAATGGACCTATTACATTTCCGGGTTGCAGCGCTGATTTATCTGCACTTAGCGTAGTTGGAAGAGTGGCAATGGTATATTTTGTATACGCATTGCTGCCTTCTGTATTTGAAACAGCAAAGACAGAATCTTCGGTGACTGTTTTAAAATCGGATGCAATTTTTGCAGCCTCTTCTTTTAGCTGCAAAGAATCCGCAGGCGATGGCACCACCGAAAAAGTAACATAATTTAGGTTTCGTGTTTCCTTAGCTTTGTATTTTTCCTTGTTCTCATTGTAGTAGTCGCGAAGCTGGCTATCAGTTGGTTTTACAAGAGAATCGCTGATCGCATAAAATGGAACATAGAGGTACTTCACTTCGGCTACGTCATTTTGCAAATGATAATCTCTTTCGGCTTCTGCCTCAGTGACGTAGTTTGTTTTGATGAGCAAGTTCTCATACTTAATGCGCTCACGTCCTAAACCCAATTCTTTTTGAAATAATGTCCAGCGGTATTTTCCCTCCTGCCATTGTGCCAGCATTTGCTGGTTGCCAACAGGCGCAGGCGAATTGAAATTGTTTATGTATTGCACTACTTTCTTACGGTCGAAATTTCCGGCAGAATCAGTAAATGATTGCTTGACGTTTTCATCAACATTTTTTCCTTGAACCATGTCCCACACCTCATCTGCCGTAACTTTTACACCGGCTTTTTCAAACTGGGGTTTAATTGCATGCTCTACAATCATCAACTCCCACGCCTGATTCTGCAATGTTGGTCTTTCCTTTTCGCCTGGCTGGCGGCCGAAGCTCATGATGTAGTTGTTTTCGCGCTCTTGTATAAACGCTTGGTATTGCTCTCTGGAAATAGACGTACCGGCAATTTCTGCAACTTCTTCATCGCTGCCACCAAAAACGGAGCGAGGACCGTTCCCAAACAAATCATTTAAAATAAAAGAAAGAATAGCAATGGCTACAAAGCCAACTACCCATTTGGTCATCTTTTCTCTTAATGTTCCAATCAATGCCATAATAAATGTGAATTAAAGTGTAAGGTCGTTAAGGCCGACCAGCCCATTTTAAAGAACGGCAAATTTAGCCTGTTATCTCTATTCGGCAAAGGTAAGCCTCGAAATAATGCTACTGATTTTCAGTGTGTTACAACGAATTGGCAAGGCTTAGGTACACTTTACCACTTGATGTGGAAGGCAGGTAGATTTTCAATTAAAGGAATGACAAAGGTGATTATCCCTCCACGCTTTCCAAATCGACTGTTAGCTTAACAGTGTTGATCAGCTTGTTTTCTGTTTTTTGGATCGTAAACGAGTAGGGCGGAATAGCCACCGTCTCTCCCTCGGCTGGAAAATCTTCTGTGTAGGAAAGAATTAAACCTGCTAATGTTTCATAGTCTCCTTTTGGCAATTGCCACTTGTAATGATCATTTAGATAGTCTACTTCTAGGCGTGCGCTAAGCAGGTAGGTAGTATCGTCAATTTTTTCCTCCACAAGGTCGTCATCGTCATGCTCGTCCTCGATCTCACCAAAAATTTCTTCAATGACGTCTTCCATGCTCACAATTCCGGAGGTGCCGCCAAACTCATCGACTACGAGCGCCATGCTTTTCTGTTCCTTGATCAGTTGAACCATGAGGTTGTTAGCCATCATTGTCTCTTGCACGATGTTGATCGGTGTGAGTATGTCTTCAATGCGTTGTGGTTTTTTGAACAAGGCCGAAGAGTGGCAATAACCGATGACGTTATCAATCGATTCTTTATAAACTATGATTTTTGAGTGACCACTCTGAATAAAGGCATCCGTGAGCTTGTCGATGCCTTCTTCCACATCGATAGCGGTTACTTCTGTGCGTGGGATCATGCAATCGCGAATGCGTACTGTCTTAAACTCGAGTGCATTGTGAAAAATCTTTTTATCGAGCCCCACGTCTTCATCGTCATGCCGAACCTTCAACATACTTTTTAAATAGTTATTCAAATCGGTAAGTGCGAATACAGGCTTTTCCTCTGAATATTCAATTCGCAACACATGGATGATAACTATTTTAGAGAGGTAGACGATGGAAAATGTAAGTGGCGCCAGAATAACATAAATAATCCGAAAGGGAACAGCCAAGGCGGCTAACATCAGATTAGGATTAATTAAGAAGAGACTTTTTGGCAAAAACTCTGCGGTAAACAAAATTAACAGTGTGGAGATAAGCGTTTGAAAGATCAAAATGAAAACCTCGTCATTGATGCTTTGCGGTAAGTTAGAAGCCAACCATGGCTCGATCAGTTGTGCCATGTAAATGCCAAATAAGACCAACGCCAGTGTGTTGCCAATCAACGTAGTACCGATAAACCAAGATTGCCTCTTTAGGAAGTAGGACATAATCCTGCCCCACAATACGCCCTGTTTTCCCTGCAGTTCAATTTGTAATTTATTAGCAGAAAGAAAGGCAATTTCTATTCCGGAAAAGAAAAACGAAAATGCTAGCGTGATCGCAATGAGTATGTAGGAATTGTCCATCCGCTACTTCTTTTTGCGATAGGTGTAGATGAAAAAGAAACCAAAGGCGAGCATGATTGCCCAATAAGCTTGACCCAAACCAAGTGTCATTACTTCATAAATGCCAATAATTACAAACCCGGCCGCCAGAGAAAGGAGCGCTATATCAATTAATTTCATGTCTGGCAAAGATACAAAATAGTCCATAGTCGATAGCCCTCAGTCAATGGTGTTTACGGTGCACTTTTTTAAAGGTAAGAAGATAACATCTCCTACTTTTTGAAAAAGAGCCTCTCAATTGAAAGGATTCCTAGGAGGGGAGCCAACAGCCATCGGCTATTGACCATCGACAATTCACTAATTGTCTTTCACTTCGATAGTGCCGGTTGGATTCTTGATCGTGTAGGTGGACATATCTTCAAAAGCATCCAGTCCAGTGCCGTAAAGCACATCGTGCTCATCGGTAATGGTCACAAATTTTTCGGTAAAAATTTTCTTTGTGTCTGGCTTCCAAAATAATTCTTCCGTATTTAATTGTTGCCCTTTTTCGATATTCTTTACAATTACATTCCCTCTTCCGCGCCACCGGTTTTCACCTTTAAAATAGAAAGCGGTATTGGCGCGAAGGGTGGAGGTAAGTTTACCCGTTTTGTCAAAGAATTCCAGGTAGATCCCCTCTGGAAATTCCTGGTCACCATTTTGATAGTCGAATATCTTTTTTGCTTTTAAGATCGCCTTCATCCGATCATTCTCGGTGTAGTTCATCAGAATGTTTTCGGCCTCGCGAAGGGGACCTTCATAAATGACAGGTTTTACCGTTTCCTTGGTTTGGCAACCACTAAACAGACTAATCGAAAGCAAACAAATGGCAAACCACTTGGTGTATGAACCAAAACAAGATGGAAAAACAATGTTGCGAAAGGCTGTCATGTTGAAGTAAAAAGAAGAAGGCTGACTTTACATTCAGCCTTCATACATTTTTTGTGCCGTCTTTTATTCTTTTCCGCGGGTGCGAAGCGTTACGGTTTCACCCACCCAACAGGTAATTTTTTTGCTCTCACCCTCTTTCCAGTTCAATTCAAAAAGCTCGGTAACAGAAGGGAACTGTGCACGAGTAGAATTCATCTTTTGCTGATTGCCCGCTTTAAGGTACATGTCAAAGGCAGCAATGTATACTAACCGATCCTCAGCCAAGCTTGATTTTTTCGAACACTCTTGAAAAGAGAAGTAATACAAGTCTCCTATTTTCTCATACCCATCTTTATTAGCAGGGTCGGCAGCAATGGCCTTTCTGTAATACTCGCGAGCAGCTGGTTTGTCTTTGTTGATGTTAGCGTTGTCGCCTAGCAAAATGTTGATCTCGGCCTTGTCTGCCGGAGTAGCAGCTAGTGTTAAGGCTTCGTTCAACAAAGGAAGTGCTTTTTCAAAGTTTTTCAACTGCAGATATTTTGAGCCCAATACTTTGGCAAGCGCGAAATCAGGAGTGGCTTTATGAACCACTTCAGTGGCTTCTATCCAAAGAGGATCGTCTGTACATTTGTCGTTCAACATGTACTGGAAAATCTTTTTTGCCATGCCTATATCATTCGGGTTCTGTTTAAAGCGAGGCTCGTAGTTTTTCTTTACAAAGGCGCAATTGATGGTGACCATCTTCGATAGTTTATCGTCAACGTTGATCTTTATTTTTTTGTATTTCTCCACATCGCCCACCTTGTTCTCAGATTCAGCTTTTTTGATTTTAGCTTCGATTACACCAATCAATTTGTCATAACGAGCCAAGATCAAATCTTCAGTAAGTGTTTTTTGCGCAGGAGGCAAAGGCTTTTGT
>VYLZ01000041.1_pt1 | contig 100502 bp, 100 predicted proteins | sample 5115361 | NCBI WGS metagenome assembly VYLZ01 (sample SAMN12291805, study PRJNA351875) | freshwater metagenome | isolation source: freshwater lake | place: USA: Michigan, Sixteen Lake | collected 2013-08-07 | reverse complement strand
GACAAATTTTTTACCTTTATTCATGGCTATGTGAAGTGTGGTAACTAAACGTAACCATAAAGGGCGACCTTAAAAAGGACGCCCTTTAAAAATTTTAGTCGGACAATAGTGATTTTGTATATAAAAAGGTTCCTCAGGAAAGGAATCTTTGCTGATCAAATCAGCAACGGTTAGTTGACCATCATTTGAAACCTTTTCCTGCCATTGATAATCAAAATAATGGATACTTTCTTTCCTTATAAAATTATCTACCACGTTGAACTCTTGCTCATTTCTAATTCTTACACGATTGATGGCAACAGCATATTTGCCTACAGCATTTTGCAGTTTTCTATTTCTATAAAATTTGAAATTGTTTGAGTTTTTAAGTTGCATAAGAATACCATCTTGAGGCTCAAAAAGTATGGTACTAACCACTTGATTCGTCCAAAAGGCAGCCTTACCAAATCGCGATCCTAGTTTATCTAAACTACTATCTCGCATAAAATCTCTTAAATAAACCATTTGCTTTTCTTTTTTCAATCGCAATTCAATCTTTTGCTGAACAACCATTGAATCTGATTTTACTTCCTCGTATAAGCTTTCAGCAAGTTCCTGTGCTTGATTGTTTTCGGTAATATTTTCTCTGATGTTCTCGGCAATAAAGCCCATACTAACAGCAACAAAAATCATAATGCCTTCGAGAACATAGTCTTTGATGCTTTTCTTAACAAGACGGGCGTTTTGCTTTTCTTCTATTTTCAATTCGTTTTCCATCTAATATTCCTCGTTTAGTTGTCGAAAGAGTTGTGATGATTTTTGAATTAAACTTTTATATATTTTTTTATTCTTAACGATAAACGATACGTGAAAACGAGCTGATTAATGTATTCATTTATGAATTCTTCTTCTAAAGAAATATAATTCGTTTGATTATTGATTGGTCGGTTAACGATCAACGAATCAAAAATGCCAATGATATCTTTTGCATTAATCATTTTTTGTTTCAGCTTTCTCGCATAATCTTGATTATTTAGCAATAGGCTGTTTAAATGATCCACCCTTTTATTTTGTTGATAGTAGGCTTCTATTGAATCTACCAGTGCTTTGTTTTTTATTAATCTTAGAGAGCCTGAATTTTTCAACTGTTCTATAGCCCCTGTATGACCAATAAAAATTAACAGTTGGTTAGAAATATCTATTTTAAAGAGCAAAGCAGTAGGAATGTTTTCCGCATCAGGATTTTCCTTGAAATAGTTTAGTAAATCTGTGGCTGATTGCTCAGCCTCCATTTTCACCAAATTGCTTTTACTAAGGTAAGTCGTATCCAATTTCAAATCGTTTATCAACGACTTAACATATTCCGCTTCCTGTTTCGTTTCCCCTATGTATTCTCGGAGATTTTCAGCAATAAAGCCCATGCTAACTGCCACAAAAATCACGAGGCCTTCGAGTAAATATTCTTTAAGTTTCTTTTTTCCTTTTTCTGGGGCGCTATTTTCCTCCATGGTATTAGTTGCTATTTAATTGATAAAAGTCATCCATCATTTTTTTTATGGAACTTGCTTTTGTTTGTTGTTTAATAATGTTTCTTTGAATAACTCGACTAAGGCCGCCTATATCGTAAATTTCTATCAAAATTCGGTTCATAACAGTTTTATCTGGCTTCAATAAATGTAACTGCTCTCCGTTAAGTGAAGTGGAGCGAATATCTACACCTTCCCTATAGAGTTTGGAATATTCTTTTGCATCGAACACATAGGGTAGATCATCCTTTAATTTTGCTTTATATCCTAAAAGTATGTTTTGAAAATAATCCAGTAGCACTATTTCTTTGTAGTAGTCTAACAAGCTATCGGTTATCAGTTTGTTTTTTATCAGCTTCATTTCACTGGCATTCTTTATTTCGTCCATGGTTCTATCAGTAACATAGGCACGTATGCCCTGCTGCCGAATGAGCCTACTTGAAAAACTATAGAAATGGTTGTCATATTTTCCTGTGTTCAGACTGTCTGCTAGTAGAATAACGGAATCTGCAGCTTGAATTGATTGTATCTGAATGGCTCGGACGAGTTTTTCTAAATTTTTCTCGTCTTCTGAAAGATCAGAATAAAATGAGCGTATGTATTTTATCTCTTTTTCATTATCAGCCAAATCTTCCCTGATATTCTCCGCAATAAAGCCCATGCTTACAGCTACGAAAATCATGAGGCCTTCAAGTAAATATTCTTTAAGGCCTTTCTTAACGGAAGGATTTTTACCTTGTTCCATTGGCTATTCTTTTTTTTTATGATATTCTTTATTGATTAGCGTAAGCAATCGTTTCGCCTTTTCATTTCGCTCGGAACCCCATTTCGCTAGTAAATGCAAGGAACCATAATAATATTGAGTTGCCATTAAAAATTCATTAATTACTTGATGATCATCAACAAGTGGTTTAGCGTTAGTTGGCTCTTTTCTGTCTTTGAAAATTTGTAGCATTGTTTTAGCATCGAAAATTTTATTTGCGAGACTAATGTATAAGTTCGCTCTGTGGTCAGTAATAATATTTTGAGAGCTGATTATTTTGATCGAGTTGTAATAATCAGAAATGCTGTCGGCCACATTTCTATGCTGAATCAAGCGAAGATCGCCAGAAGATTTCATTTGATCGTAAGTCCCTTCCCTAAAAATAAGTTTATCAAATTTTACAGTAATCAGTCGTGCATAATAGGAAGCTTTGTTGGTGTTCTTTTCCTTTTTATAGCTACCTAAGAATATCTATCAAAGAATCAAACATGAGTAAGTCTTGAGCTAGATTTTCCCTGCTTTTTGAATACATCAAAGTGTCAAATTGAAGATCTTCAACTAACGATTTCATATAGGTTTGCTCTCGTTCGTTATCAGCAGTATTTTCTCTGATGTTCTCAGCAATAAAGCCCATGCTTACAGCCACAAAAATCATGAGGCCCTCGAGTAGATATTCTCTGAAGCTCTTCCTACCTGTGTGACGATAGTTGTGCGTTCCCACGATTTCTCTTTCGCTATAGTCACTGGGGGCAACTCGCTCTGAAGTGTTTTCTAACGGGATGTTGGCGTGAGAACTAGCAAGCTCATCGTCCGGATTACTTATCATTATTTAAACAGGTAGATATTGTTGTCCTGATATCTGCAAACACAATGTGTTTTTCAAAAATAATGGGAGTTAATTTTTCAATTACCCAAAACTATGCAAACGTAGGGACTGAATTTACGATCTATTCTTTGGCGAGCTGTTAGGTGGATAAAACCTCGCAGGGTGAAAAATAATGATCATCAATTTCTAAATCGCTTGTGAGTTAGGTGTCCTACACCTTGGAGGTGTAGGACACCTCACCAATAATCAATCAAAATCACCCGTGTTAAAATTGATGGCATTATAAGAATCCCCATAGAATCTTGAAGGATTCAGCGCGAAGAGTTCTGTCGCTAAGCCTATATTGCAAATTGATTTTCGAGACCCAAGATATTCTGAGAAGGAACTATGAGGCCAATCTTCCATTTTTTTGACGAGACCGGCTCTAAGAGGATTTTGATGAATATAGTGAAATGCCGTTAGCGCATGGTCGTTTTTATCAACACAAATTGCCTTAGTTTTTTGCTGAAAGAGACTTCCGGTTCGTTTCTCTTGCGTATTGATTGCCTTTGTGTATGAACTCAGAAGTTGCTTAATCCCTTGCGAAAATTGTTGTCTCCAAAACTTCCATCTTTGATAATTATCGTTGAAATTGTGTTGGCATGTATTAGAAGGTGAAAATGGTTCGGCATTAAACACCAGGCTAAAAGATCGCAACACGGAGTCAGATAACGGTCTATTTTACTCAAAAAATATAAATAATTTTCAGGCGCAAAGAAGATAGGTTGTTTATTATTGCCCCTGTTAAAAACGTGATAGACCTCGCCTTCGGTAAGAAACATTCCAAAAAATAGCGATTTGAGGAATCTTTCGCAAGTCTGGTGCTAGGTGTCCTACACCTCGAAGGTGTAGGACATCTAGCCAACTCGCGTTCGACTTTATAAAATCGGCCAGCTACTCTATAAAAACAGCCTTATTCTGGCAATTCATACTCGTTTCTTTACAGAAAAATAAACGGAATATGAACCAACAACTAACCACTAATGAACTCCGCCCATCCTTCGCTGAAGCTTCGGATGGCAGAAGGCACGACCTCGACTGGCTGCGCGTAATCGCCATCGCTATCTTACTTCTCTTCCACACGGGCATATGGTTCAACCACTGGGTTTGGCATGTAAAGAACAATGAGCTAAGCTACAGTTTTCAGTATTGGATGGTGTGGTCACATTATTTCAGGATGCCGCTATTGTTGTTCATCTCGGGGGCGGGCAGGTACATAGCGTTGGGCAAACGCACCCTAAGTCAGTTTCGCACGGAGCGATTTAAGCGCTTGTTTGTTCCCCTAATTTTTGGGATGCTAGTAATTGTGCCACCTCAGATCTACTACGAGCGAATTGGCCAATATGCAAACTACTGGGAGTTCTATAAAACCGTATTTAGTTTTATCCCCTACCCAAAAGGAAGCTTGAGCTGGCATCGCCTCTGGTTTATTTTATATGTCTTTATTTATTCGCTGATAGCCATTCCGCTTTTGAAGTTCTTGCGATCACCGAATTCAGAGAAACTCAGGACTAAAACTTTACAACTTTTAGGAAGCCCTGCCGGCTTGCTCTTCATTCCTTCCGTTTTCATTTTACTTACTCAGATTTTTTTGCGTCCCCATTTTCCAGAAGAAACACATGACCTAATGAAAGAATGGGCCTACTTCACCTTCTATTTTCTGTTTTTTGTGATGGGCATCATCTGTTATGCCATTCCTCAACTCTGGCAAGCGATTGGCAACAACCGTAAACATTTGCTTATCACGACAATCATCTCACTCATTCCATTTTACATCTGCTACTTTTATTTTCGTGATTTAGCTATTCTTCCCTGGACAGACGATCAAGTCGAAACGATCTTTGATGTGGTAGCTATTTTTGTAAGCTGGTTTACGGTAATCACTATTATAGCGTTTGGTCAGCATTATTTGAATAGGCCGCATCCGTGGCTGTCCAAAATCAGCGAAGGGTTATACCCTTTTTATAATTTACATCAGTCTGTGATTATAGCCGTTGGCTATTATGTTTGTCAATGGAACTGGAGCATTGCCGCCAAGTACGGACGTTTTGTTTTCTCACATTAATTAGTTGTGTGGTAATTTACGTGTTATTGATTCGACCATTTAATGCAACCAGATTTCTGTTCGGGATGAAAAAAAAAATCTGGTTGATTTGATGTAATTTTAAAAGCAGTTTAGGCACTAATGGTAGAAATGCTTTAGTCCATGACATCGAAAAAGAAAAAATCAAAAATTGTCGGCTTTATCCTACTGATGATACTTTGTGTCGTAATGGGTTTCTTCATCGGTAAACTGGGCTTTCAGGCAGGCAAAAGTCTTCCGGGAAGTGTGGTACTAATGCTGGGGATGGCATTCATCCCCGTTTTTTTTCTGGTCATTGGATTTCACGAAGCGGGACATGCCGTAGCGGGCGTGTGGCAGAAATTTGATTTTCGGATGTATGTGGTTGGGCCATTCATGTGGGATAAAGAACAAGAAGGATGGAAATTCAAATGGAATAAAAATGTAAATACCGCAGGCGGAATGGTTATCTGCATGCCTACAGGCACAGAAAATCTAAAAAATCGATTTTCCATTTACGCAGCTGGTGGTCCAATTGCCAGTTTGATTTTAGCGGGGTTATGTTATTTGTTTTACCTACTCCTCCCGACTGCGTCTCATATCGGATTTCTCTTTCTGCTAATCGCTTTTTTCTCTCTCCTGATTTTCGTATTCACCATCATTCCATTTCACATGGGTGGATTTACGTCTGATGGCGGTCGAATACTTAATCTCCAGCGCGGTGGAGAAGCAGCTCGATTTGAGGTGCTGATGTTGAAAATTCTTTCCCAGAGTTCGGGTGGAGTAAGGCCCAGTTTGTTAGATTGGAGTGAGTTGGAGGAAGCCAGTCAGCTCGGGCAAAAATTGAATTCACCTTTTGCCGTCTACATCCAAAGTTTTTTCCATCAGTCTGCGTGGGATAAAGGTAATCTTGATTTGGCCGAGCAGCATTTAATGGCTTACATAGACGACATCGAAAACATTCCGGACGGCATCCGGAGTATTGTTTGGCTCGATGCCGCGTTCTTCTACGCAGCCGCAAAAAAAGACTTAGTAAAAGCACTCGACTATTGGAGTCGGTTCAAGTCCTCTGCCATTATTCCAAAAGCACAGGTATTCGCCACCGAGGCAGCTATTTGTATTTTGGAAAACAAATCAGCGGAAGCCAATTCAAAAATTGATTTGGCGATGGGCGAACTACCGAATATGATGGATCGTGGAACGGCTTTAGCGTTGAAAGATAAACTGCTTTCTTTAAAGAGCCGTCAGCCAAATTAAAAAAGGGAAGGTGCAACACCCTCCCTTTTTCCAAATGCAACTTTTTCAAATTATTCCGCCTCCGGCTCCAGTTTCCACTGTGCCTTTGACCGCCACAAACCAGAGAGCAGCAACTCACGCATAAAAATGTATTCCTTCGGCAGCTTGTCATACATCCTTTCGAATAGCTCAGCATGAGATAACAATTCTTGTTTCCAAGCCTCCCGGTCGATCATCATCAGTTCTTCAAATTGCTTCTTTGAAAAACCATCCAGTCCTTTCCAGTCGATGTCGTCATAGTGTGGCATCCACCCAATCGGACTTTCTACGGCAGAGGCTTTGCCTTTCACTCGTTGAATGATCCATTTCAAGATGCGCATGTTGTCGCCAAATCCCGGCCAGATGAAATTTCCTTTTTCATCTTTGCGGAACCAGTTGACATTAAAAATGCGAGGGGGAGAAGGTAAGTCGCGACCAAATTGTAACCAGTGATTAAAATAATCTGCCATATGGTATCCACAGAAAGGCAGCATTGCAAACGGATCTCTTCTCACTTTTCCTTGCTCTCCAAAAGCCGCAGCGGTTGTTTCAGAACCCATCGTTGAGGCAGTGTACACCCCATAACTCCAGTTGATCGCCTGGTATACCAACGGAACAGTCGTACTTCTTCTTCCTCCGAAAATGAAGGCACTGATAGGCACGCCATTTGGATTCTCCACCTGCTCATCGATGCAAGGGTTTTGTGTGGCAGGAGCTGTAAAGCGAGAGTTACCATGTGCCACCGGTTTTCCGCTGGTCGGATCCCACTTTTTACCATTCCATCCAATGATGTCTTTAGGAACTTCTTTCGTTAATCCTTCCCACCACACATCTCCATCCGGGGTTACACCCACGTTGGTAAATATTGTATTCTTAGCAATGGACTTGATCGCGTTCGGGTTTGTTTTTTCATTGGTACCAGGTGCTACTCCAAAATAGCCAGCTTCAGGATTGATGGCGTAGAGTTGACCATCCTTTCCGGGTTTGATCCACGCGATGTCATCGCCAATGGTTGTGATCTTCCAATCGCTGAATTCTTTTGGCGGAATGAGCATGGCAAAATTTGTTTTTCCGCAAGCACTGGGGAAGGCCGCAGCTAAATATGTTTTTTCTCCTTGCGGATCTTCCACACCCATGATCAACATGTGCTCTGCCAACCAACCGTCTTCCTGCGCCATCGTTGACGCAATGCGTAGCGCAAAACATTTCTTTCCCAGCAAGGCATTGCCGCCATAGCCTGAACCATAACTAACGATGGAACGCTCTTCGGGATAGTGAACAATGTATTTCAACGTTGGATTGCAAGGCCACTTTGCATCTGCTTGCCCTTTCTCTAAAGGTGCACCTACCGTGTGCAAACATTTTACAAAACTTCCGTTGTCACCCAACACATCAAGGACTCGGTTGCCCACACGTGTCATAATGTGCATGTTCACCACTACATACTCTGAATCAGTGATCTCGACTCCAATCTGCGACACGGGCGAGCCAATAGGCCCCATACTGAAAGGAATGACATACATCGTACGGCCTTTCATGCTTCCACGCATCACAGGCTCTAGTTCAGCTTTCATCTCACGAGGATCCTTCCAGTTGTTGGTAGGCCCTGCGTTTTCTTTCCTGCGACTGCATATATAGGTACGATCCTCCACCCGAGCTACATCACTGGGGTCAGAGAAACACGCAAATGAGTTTGGTCGTTTCGTTTCATTTAACTTGATGAATGTTCCTTTCGAAACAAGCTGTGCGCATAACTCGTCATACTCTTTCGTTGAACCATCGCACCACCTTACCTGATCGGGGGTTACCAGATTTCTTACTTCTTCCACCCAATTTTTTAGTTCTTGATGATTAGTTTTCATTTGGCTTATGTTTTGGTGTAAACATAGTGACGTGCATGAATCTGCTAAATGAGTTTAGTCATGCCAAAAAGGGAAACATGCGAGGCTAAGAAGTTTTAATCGATTGCGGAAAAATCTACTCCGATTGCGGAACTGATAACAATCATATTTATTTTTCGCAACGGTGATAAAAATGATGTGTAGGTTTGAAAGCGTTTCTGATTTCTCTCATGAATAAAGTATCCGTCTTACTTTGTTGCTCTGTTCTATTGTTGTCGAAGCCAATTAACAGCATGGCCCAATCAAAAAATGTCAAAAGTGTAAATCAGTTTTGGCTGGGCTACATGTCTTCTACCAAGCTGAGCGATCACTATTCGTGGTGGAATGACCTTCACTATGTGCCAGAAGGTTTTTTTGTTGCACGCACGGGAATCACACGCCACTTTGCCAGCTTTAACCTGACAGGCGGGTATGCCTTTTTACTGTTACCCCAGTCACAACTAAATCCGATACTTACGAGACGAGAGCATCGGCCATGGGGGCAAGTGGTATTTTCCTTTCCTTTGCAACACTCCTATTCGCTGGTCCAGCGTATTCGTTATGATGCACGTTTTAAACAAGATATTGCTAATAATGAACTTCTGGATGAATACACTTTCACGAACCGTATTCGCTTTCTTACCGCCATTAAGAAAATGATAGGTTCATCGGGAAGTCGGAAATGGCAGCCATATGTAGTGGTCGCTGATGAAGTACTTCTTAACTTCGGTGAGTCCGTGGTGAGTACCTTTGATCAGAACCGTATTCAACTATCCTTTGGATTGCAAGGAAAAAATATTCAATATCAGGTGGGATACATGAGTAGATTTGTGCAAACGACACCCACAAGTTATACCCATAATCACACCGTACTTTTTTGGATCACCCACAAATTGACATTCAAGGGACACCATGGCCAACATGAAATAAAAGATGTTACGCCCGGTGATTGATCAATTTGAATACACTAATAAAATCTAGCATGAGTCTACACATCGAAGCAAAAGAGGGAGAGATAGCAAAGACCGTTCTGATCACAGGCGATCCTCTTCGCGCAAAACATCATGCCGAGGCATGGCTTGAAAAACCGTTTTGTTATAATCAGATTCGGGGGATGTTTGGGTATACCGGTATGTATCACGGTAGACCGATTTCCATACAAGGAACCGGCATGGGCATACCCAGCACAGCACTTTACTTGCATGAGTTGATTTGCGAGTATCACGCAACTTGCGTCATTCGCGTGGGGACATGTGGAGCGATTCAAGAGAACATTAAACTGGGCCAAGTGATCTTGGCTACGGAATCCGGTACCGACTCTGATGTTGTTAAGCAATACCTTTCACCTTCCTTACGAAATGCGGTGGCTGATCCTTCACTCGTTTCAATAGCAAAAGAAACAGCGCTTCAAGAGAATGTTTCTCTCCTCATCGGAAGCGTTTTTAGCACAGATCTGTTTTATAGTGAAGACCCCCATCGGTATGAACCCATCGTGAAGGAGGGAGTGCTTGCGGTAGATATGGAAACCAGTATGCTCTATGCGATGGCAAGTTTTTTTAAGGTTCGTAGTATCTCGTTGCTGACGGTGAGTGATAACATTGTTACCGGTGGAGCCCTGTCCGCAAAGGATCGCGAGCAGCACACAACGGATATGATTAACCTCGCTCTAAAAATAGCAAGTACTCTTTAAACGATTAAGCCAGCAACGTGAGGAGAATTTGCACAAAAATAATTTTCGTTAAAGTGGCAATAGGAAAAACAGAAGAATAACCAATATTGGGTTGCTCACTTTTAGCTTGTTCGTTTACAAATGCCAACACAGCGGGTTGAGTTTGAAACCCAGCCAGCATACCCGCTAGCTTCGGAAAAGGAATTTTTAAAAACCGATGGCCCACAAAAAGAAATAAGAATCCTATCGAAATAGTAATGCTTGCCCCAATGAGAAAGAAATTGAGCCCCTGATCGCTTTGCGTCATCGTCTCGCGAAAGGCATACCCCGATCGGGTGCCTACACCCGCTAAAAATAACACAAGCCCAAGTTGCCGAATTGTATTGTTGGCACTGTAAGGCATCACAAAAACCAACTTCCCAATTCGATTGACGGAGCCCAGCAGCAATGCCACAATCAATGGGCCACCCGCAATGCCTAATTTTAAAATAATTCCCCCTGGCAACGGGATAGGTATCATTCCAAGAAGAAATCCGGCAGCAACTCCCAGGCCCAAAGTAAGAATATCAACTTCGCTCTGAGCTGTATAGCTATCACCAAAAAACTTACTTGCCGATGCGAGTTCACTTCGTCCTGTCAAAACGCGTACGCGATCACCAAACTGTAAAGTGGTTTCAGCATTTGGCAAAATATCAATGTCGCCTCTCCGGATGCGAGTGATAATAATCCCCATTGTGTGTGGCAAATTAAGATCTCTGAGGGATTGGCCAACCAGATCATGATTAGAGACAAACATCCTTCGCACATCCAATTGTTGATGATCCATTTCAAGATTGTGCTCACTCCGTGTTCCTAGAAAGTTTAACGCTTTCTCCACTTGCGCTGGTTTACCAACTATCGTCATCAAATCACCATGCTCAAGCAACAAATTATCCAGTGCCAAAAATGAAGTAGTGCCACGCTTCATCCTGCCAAACACAACTTTAAGCCCGTGTTTCATCCTCAGTTCCGCAATAGAAGTACCTACAACGCTGTCATTCGAAACAACTACTGTTGCGTTTGTCAGTTTTTCCGCATCCGCTAGTTGATCGTTCGTTTTTAACGAAGTTTTGAAAATTTTCTGGAACAATACTATGGCGAGAATCATTCCGATCACACCCATCGGGTAGCAAACTGAATAAGCTACTACGGGCTCAGCCAATGCCGATTCAATCAGTGAAACTGGTGCCGAAGCTTTAATAAATTCCAACGAGGCAGCCAAAGAAGGAGTGTTGGTGAGACTGCCAGCAAAAACTCCAGCCAGATAGGAGGACTTGATTGAAGAGAGCGTTCCAATCAAAACAACTACCAGAAAAACTAAAATGACTGCTCCGAATGTCAATATATTTTCTTGCCAGCCTTTTCTTTTGAGATTTCCAAAAAATTGCTCACCACTCGAAACCCCGATGCAATAAATAAAAAGCACCAAGCCAATTTCGTAAACAATAGCGGGAAGCTTGATGTTGGGAGCTAACGCACCAAACGCCAACCCCGTGAAAAGGATTGATGCAATACCTAAGTTGACACCTGCAATTTTAATTTTGCCAAGGGGCGCACCAACGGCCAAGACCAGAAATAGTAATAGCAAGGATGACTCGCTCAGGAGTTGAAGCATTTGACAAAATCAATCGTGAGGCCGAAAGTTAGTGGTTTGAATTGAATCTGGTAAGAATAAAAGTGTGGACATCCGAATAAGCTCTATCAATAGTGCCCGAAAAAATATCAAGTCCGAAGGGATAGAACTAGTACGAAAGTGGATTGCAGAAATTAAAATAGGTATTCTACTTAGAGAAATCAACAACAAACGAATCTGGAAATTTCTTTTTTAAGTCAACCATCAATCCGTCCGCTTTATCTCGCTTACTGAATCCCACTATCATGATGCTGTAGTATTTTACTCCGTTAACAATTTTTACTTGTACCGCCACCTTCTTTTTATAACTACTCCGCAAGTTGTCCACTATTTTCATGACGTTGACCAATTCTTGATAAGTTCCCAACTGTAGTCCATAACCGGTTGGATTAACCCGTTTGATATCAAATTGGTAGGTTTCTTTATCTTCCACCACCACATGGTCTACCGCGACTGGTTGGGTGTCCTGCTTGCCATCTGTCGCATCAACAATTTCCATCTTTACCTCTGTAGTCCCCTGGTTGAAAAAACTCAAACGTTCAGCGGCTGATTTTGATACATCAATGATTCTTCCCTCCACAAATGGACCCCGATCATTGATAGTGACGACAACCGACTCATTGTTGGCTAGATTTGTTACTCGCACTTTGGTGCCAAAAGGCAGTGTCTTGTGTGCCGCGGTCAACCTAGACGCTCGATATTTTTCACCACTTGCAGTGGGGCTGCCTTCAAATTTGTCAGCATAAAACGAGGCCTTCCCCACTTGCACCTGTGCCATAGCCGTTGCTAGACTGAAGCACAAAAGTATCGAAAGGAGTTTTTTCATGTATTCGGAATATGTCTTCGTTAAAATCTAAGTCAATTTATCTTGCCACGAATAACACGAAATTACACGAATTTTATCTTGAATACTTGACCAATTTATTCGTGTTTATTTTTGCATTCGTGGCTAGGTTCTATGCCATGCCTAAGATTAACAAAAAGTGTTTAAGCTATTTTTCGCCTGGATTTCTTTTTCCTGACAATAATTTTTCAATCGCGCTCGTGAGTCTTTTTTGCTTTGTTTCTGGTTTTTTTGCCGACTCTAGCCAAACAACATACTCCTTTCGATTGGTAAATGACAGGCTCTGAAAGAAAACGCCCGCCTCTTTATTTTTACTCAGAAGCTGTTGAAACGCCTTTGGTAGCTCAAGCTTCCTTTCTTTGTTAGGCATTGAAAGCGGCAGTCCACTTGGGGTTTTGCGAGTCAACTTTGGTATTTGATCTACCGGCTTAAAGCGCAAAGCAGACCAAGTTTCATCAATAGCAACCTGTGTAACGGGAACAAATTTATTTTTGGCCAGTGGCGACCAACCTGAATCTCTATTAATGTCTGTTTTAATCCCTGATGATTTTTTTGGATAAGCAAACCAAAGAACTCCTTCTGAACCTAACGATGAAATCGCTTGATCAACCGACATCGATACATCCTTTTTGTCTCTGACAAAGACTAAAAGTACATCTACCGACCCCTCTTTTGTTCCCTCGAAACGAAAAAGATCCGAAGGTGCGTTGATCACGGTAACCCTCTTCGCCTTGCTTATCAACAATTTTTTTTCAAGTGCTTTGTCCATAAACTGGCTTCAAGTTAGTAAAAATATTTACGCGCTTTTTCATGTTTCTGCTTCAAACAAAACGCTGCTTTTGAGAATTGGGTTGTCGCATTTTATTCTAATGACCAAAATACATCAACTGCTGTTGTCGTATTCAATTTGTTGAAGTATATTTAACATTCATGAGTTCTATATCCTCTGGCAACGTTGTTTATCCCATTCTTGAAAAACTGCCAGTGGCCGTTTTTGAGTACACTTATTTTTCAGATGGGCGAAAAGATTTCACCTATATCAGCCCCTATTGCGAGATCTTGTTTGGCCTGACCAGTGAAACGATGTTGGAGGGATCTCTATCACTGGTCTCCTTCATACATCCCGAAGAGAGGCCGGCATTCACCGAAAAATATGAACAGTGGATTAGAAATGCTGAAAATTTTGAATGGGAAGGTCGTGTTTTGCAATCAAACGGAAAAGTGATTTGGGTAAATGCGCGTGCTAATGCAAGTAAACTGGAGAACGGCAATGTGGTATGGAGAGGCGTATTTACCAATGTATCTGCTCGCAGGCAAGCGGAACAAAACATTGCGGAGGCAAACCAACGACTAGAATTGGCAGCAAAGGGCTCTGATCTGGGCATCTGGGACTACCATTTACAAACCAATCAAACATTCATTAATGACCGCTGGCCTGAAATAGTGGGCTATCCTAAAGCTGAGTTGGAGGACATGTTTTGTCATTGTGAGGATTTTATCCATCCAGAAGACAAGGCCAGCTACCAGGAAGTCATTGAAAACCACTTACGGGGCAATTCAGAATACTATGAAAGTGTTTATCGTTTCCAACTAAAAAATGGTGGCTGGAAATGGGTGTTGGAACGAGGGCAAGCAATTGAGCGCGATGCAGCCGGAAATGTCTTACGGACAGCAGGTACACTTCAAGATTTTGACAGGCGAAAAATTGAGGATCATATTACCGTTGAAAAAGAGGGGCGATACAGAAATCTTTTAGAGTCGCTACCATTGGGAGTGGGCATACACCAGAACGGCATTTTGGTGTATGCCAATTCACGTGCTGCTGCCATCATGGGTGCAAGTTCACCGCAAGAACTTTTAGGTAAACCTGTATTGGATTTCGTACACCCAGACTATAAAACGCTTGTGGTCGACCGGATGAAACGTGTTCTGAATGGAGTCTCCGCACCCACAATACAAGAAAAGTATATCAGGTTAGATGGAAAGGAAATTATTGTTGAAACTTCGGCCTTTCCGTTTTCTTACCAAGACAAGCCCGCCATACAGTTGATTATAAAAGATATAACGGAAGAATTTGAATCCAAGCGCGCCATCAGAAAATCAGAAACACTGTTTACACAATTGTTTCACAATTCACCTTTTGGAAAAGTGATGTTAGATGAAAAAGGAAAAGTGTTGTTGGTCAATCAGGGTTTTGAAAAAATGTTTGGCTTTACACAAAATGACCTCACCGGAAAAAGCCTTAACCAATTTATTGTGCCTCTCGATTTAAAAGAAGAAGGAAATGATTTGGATTCTCTCATCTCGGCCAAGCAACTAGTGCGCCTAGAAAGTGCTCGTGTTCGAAAAGATGGTAAGAAGATGTTTGTCATCATCTATGGAGTGCCTATTCTATTAGAAGATAAGACAATTGGTATTTTTGGCTCGTACGTGGATATTACTGAACAAAAGGGAGTTGAGGAAGAGCTAAAAGTGAGAAATGCAGAGCTAGACAATTTTGTTTATAAAGTCTCACACGATTTACGAGCACCTCTTTCTTCTGTACTTGGCCTGGTTAACCTTGCTACATTGGAGGGCAATGACGACAGCCTCGCTGACTACATAAAAATCATAGGTCAAAAGAAAACTCGATGTAAAAATCGAAAAAATAGATCTTCAATTGTTGATTGAAAATTCCTTCAAAGATCTCGACTACCTAAAGGGCGCAGATACAATCATTAAGCATTTAGACATTTCAAGCGAAGCATTTTTCAGCGACAAATGGCGGATTGGCGAGATCTTCCGAAATTTGATTTCTAACTCAATAAAGTACCGCGATTTTGAAAAACCAAATGCCGAGATCAGAATCAAGGTGCAAACAAACCCAGATCGGTCGATCATTACTTTTTCCGACAATGGTATCGGAATCAGCGTGGCCGATCAAAACAAGATATTCGACATGTTCTACCGCGCCAGCGTCCAGTCTGGCCTGTTGAAAATAACCAGCCAACTCGGCAAGGGAACCACCTTTGAATTAAAGCTCCCCAATCATACCTTCGCGTCAGCTATACCTGATAAAAAATGAATTTTAAAGAAGTGCTTACCAAGGCCGATGAAAGAGAGTTTCTACTCTTCCCTTTAACGCTCTATAAAAACTTGCCGCAATGGATTCGCCCACTCGATAAAGATGTTGAGAACGTATTTAACCCCGAGAAAAACAAAACCTTCAGGCATGGCGAGTGTATTCGGTGGATTCTTACGAACGATCAAGGTGTGACGATTGGCAGGGTGGCAGCTTTTATTGATCAAAAAACCCTTACCAAAGGAAACGACACCGCCAGGCAGCGTTTGCGTTGTTTGATCAATGTAAGAACTGGATCGAATCAAAAGGAGCTCAAGCGATGGATGGACCTATCAATTTCGGAAGTCGTGATCGGTGGTGGGGATTGCTCATTGATGGCTTTGACCGTGAGCCGAATTACCAATGCAACTACAACCCTCCTTACTATAAGGATTTTTTCGAGACATATGGATTTAAAGAGTATTTCAAACAATTGACTTTTGCTCGAAAAATTATCGATCCGCTTTCGCCCAAACTAGCCTATAAAGCCGATTTGATTGCCAAAGATCCTGACTATGAATTTCGTCATTTGCGCAAAGATGAAATCGGAAAACTCGGAGAATACCTTCGCACCGTGTATAATAAAGCTTGGGCCAATAGGGCAGAAAATCCGGAGATCAATTCGCAGCAAGCGGCTCTCATCGTAAAGCAAATGAAGCCCATACTTGATGAGAAGCTTTTGTATTTCGGCTTCTACAAAGGCGAGCCCATTTCATTCTTCCTTTCACTACCGGAAATCAACCAAATATTTAAGCATGTAAATGGAAAATTGGACTGGCTGGGTAAGGTGAAGTTTGTTTGGTACCAATTCCGAAAAATAAACACCAAGGCATTTGGTATTTTGTTTGGTGTTGTGCCCGAACATCAGGGGAAAGGAGCCGATGGCGCGATGATTCTGGCCGCTCGTAAAGTATTGCAAGATGAATACAAACGTTATGACGAATATGAGATGAATTGGATTGGTGACTTTAATCCAAAAATGATTACAGTAGTAGAACAAGTTGGTGGATTCGTTTCAAAAACGCATATTACCTACCGAAAACTATTTGACGAATCTAAGCCGTTTAGGCGACACCCTATTTTAAACTAAGCATGACGCCACCAGAAGAACAAGAAGAAACCAGATCAAGTTTTCTATTTCGTAACCTGTTTAAAGGATTAGCGTGGTTTGCAGTAATCATCACGATTTTTGTTTTGATGGAAGGGTACATCCAGCAGAATTTTAGAGAACACATCGATACCATTCGGGCCAACCCGGGTATACTATACAGCATCTATACTCTTTCAGAAATTATCTTTGGCATTTTGCCTCCCGAAATTTTCATGATGATCTGGATCCTCGATAACATCGATTTGAGCGGGTTTGTAACCAACTTAGCAATTCTCACGATCATCTCATATGGAGCCGGCATCTTAGGCTACTACATTGGTAAGGTATTTTCTAAAACAAAATTCTATCAAGAACGCATTCGCGAAAAATATTTGAAACAGTACGAGGGCAAATTAAAAACCTATGGCGGCTATTTGGTTTTTGTGGGTGCGGTGACTCCCGTTCCTTTTTCAGCTACTTGCATGTTGGCTGGCTCAGTCAACCTGAGCATCAAGCACTTTTTGTTGATTTGCATCACCCGCGTGCTCCGCTTCGCGGCCTATGGCGCAGTGGTCTGGAATGCGCCCGAATGGTTTAGCGGTTTGACCCAAGGAATTTAAGATTCGTGGTGTTTTTCGATTGAACAATCGCTTTTTCACTATTGTAAGGAGAACCTCTATTCAAACAGTTATAGTCTCTCAAACTAAAATTAGCTTCTTAACCTAGAACCCACTAGTTTTGCCCCGCAAATAATCACTCGTAAATTATTTGCCATGGCTCACGATCCCTCCAAATTTCTTTTTGAAGCATTGACCTATGATGATGTGCTTCTTGTTCCTGCTTACAGTGACGTTTTACCCCGCGAAACAAGCACAGCGGGCTATTTGACGAAAAACATAAAGCTCAACATCCCCTTGATTTCTGCTGCCATGGACACGGTGACGGAGGCTCAGTTGGCCATCAGCATGGCGCTAGAGGGTGGCCTCGGGTTCATTCACAAAAATATGACCATTGCGGAGCAGGCTGACCAAGTGCGCAAGGTAAAGCGATCTCAAAGTGGGATGATCCTGGATCCGATCACGTTGAGAGTGAATTCTACCGTACGCGATGCCGAGAAAATTATGCGTGAAAATAAAATTGGCGGCATTCCGGTCATTGATGAAAATGGGAAATTGGTTGGCATCATCACCAATCGCGATTTGCGTTTTCAAAAAGACATGAATAGGCCGATTGCAGAAATCATGACGAAAGACAACTTGATCACCGCACCGGAAGGAATCACGTTGGCGAAAGCGGAAATCCTTTTGCAGAATTATAAAATTGAAAAGCTTCCAATTGTCAGCAAAAGAGGGAAACTTACCGGACTTGTTACTTACAAGGACATTTTAAAAAAGAAAAACAAACCGAACGCCTGCCACGATGAGTATGGAAGACTACGAGTCGGAGCAGCTGTAGGCGTGACCGCTGATATGCTCGAACGTATTGAGGCACTAAAAAATTCAGGTGTTGACGTAATTAGCATCGACACTGCACATGGACATTCTAAAGGAGTGATAGATGCGGCTAAACGAGTTAAAAGAAAATATCCTTCACTTGAATTGATCGTTGGAAACATTGCCACCGGTGCTGCCGCAAAGGCATTGGCCAAGGCAGGTGCAGATACCGTAAAAGTGGGCGTGGGCCCTGGCAGCATTTGTACTACTCGTATTGTGGCGGGCATCGGTCTACCTCAGCTGTCAGCAGTGTATGAATCTGCAAAAGCCTTGAAAGGTTCTGATGTAAATGTGATTGCCGATGGTGGTATCCGTTTTTCCGGGGATATTGTAAAAGCGCTTGCGGCAGGTGCTGATAGCGTCATGATTGGCTCACTGCTGGCTGGCACAGAAGAAGCCCCTGGTGAAATGATCATTTATGAAGGACGAAAGTTCAAATCCTACCGCGGCATGGGCTCGATGGAAGCCATGGACGATGGCTCAAAAGATCGTTACTTTCAGGATGCTGAAGATGACATCAAAAAGCTAGTGCCCGAAGGAATTTCCGGTCGCGTTCCATTCAAAGGCTCAGTCGCAGAAGTGCTGTATCAATTAGTAGGAGGATTAAAAGCCGGAATGGGTTATTGTGGCGCAAAGAATCTCGACAAACTCAAATCAGCCAAGTTCGTGAAAATTACGGCTGCTGGAGTGCATGAAAGCCATCCGCATGATGTTACGATTACCAGAGAGGCACCGAATTATAGTAGGAAGTAGACTTTTAACTCAAAATAGATTCCGTGTTTTATCGCGGATTTATTAATTATTATTGCAAGCCAGTCGTCTAATTGATTGGCTTTTTCTTGGTATACGCATGTTCAAAACAAAAGCCTTAACTCGCCTCACTTCCATGGGCGCCCTCATTTTTTGGGTGATTTTGGCTTTTTCTGATATTACCGTTCTCTTTAGCGACATTAAATCGCTGCCCTCTGACGTACCTCAGTGGCTCCCGCAAGTCATGCTGGATCTCTTTATTATTTCACTTTTTTACTATTACAAATTCAAAATAGAACGAGATGAAAGCCTCAATTTCACCGACCTGCTTTGGAAGGTTTTTGCCACTGGACTAATTGCTACTGTTATCTCATTGGCCGTTCGTCTCCTGCTGTTTTTGCTGGGCAGCACACCCCTACCCACTAACATTCTTTTCATCGATCTGGTCTACCAAATTAATCTGGGCTTGTTCATCAATTTTTTGTTGGCTGCCTACACTTCGTGGAAGCGTTTAATCCTGTATCAAAAATCAAAATGGTTAATCAGGGCATGGTTTGCTTTCGAACTACTACTTCTTTGCATTTTGGTCTATGATAGCATCCACATTGTAGTCTCCTCAACGCTATCAAATACTGCAATCGTATTGGTGTGTGCGCTTGGGCTTGTTCTATCATTCAATATGCGGTGGGTCGCCTACCTCAATTTTAAACAGAAATGGACAAGCCTGTTGTTATTGCTGCTATCCATTTTCTACCTGGTCTATTTCCTCTACTCCGTCACGGTTTGGTCAGACTCTATAAGTCAACAGTCAACAGCATTTATCGATTTTCAGAGTCATATTTTCAGCATCGCACTGTTGGCATTTGTAATTACCTATATTACGTTCTCCTTTCTGGTTGTCCTCTTCAACCTGCCTACGTCCTCCGTCTTTGAACAAAAATTGGAGGAGGTCGTGAGCTTTCAACGGATCAGCCAATCCATACAAACAGAGCAAAATGAGGAAAGTGTTTACAATATTCTTTTGGAAAGTTCGGTAAGTGCCGTTTTCGCAGACGCTGCATGGTTAGAAATGAAGGCTACTGACAGCGAGCAGAAGTTGTACACCCATAAGATCACTGCCCAAGAGTCAAAAGACATTCGAGCACATCTGGAAAAAAATAAAATCAAAGGGGCGTTGGATCAAAGTAGTGACAAAACAAAAAATCTCTCCAAACACTTAGGCACTTTGAAGAATTCGCGCTTCCGCTCGTTGTTGGCTTTCCCTATTAAAGTAAAAGAAGAAACCATTGGCACATTGGCACTACTGAAAGAATTGCCTGAGGGGTTTAATAAAGAGATGACTCGTATTGTATCGGCCTTTGCCAATCAAGCAGGCATTTCTATTGAGAACTTCCGCCTGATGGAGGAGGCGTTTCAAAATGCGCGATACAAGGAGGAGTTAAAAATCGCCAAAACAGTTCAACAAAGTCTACTGCCCACCAAACTAGAAACAAATCTTGATTTTGAAATCTCGGCATTTTCCGCATCAGCCGATGAAGTGGGTGGCGACTACTACGATACACTTCGAATCAATGAACACGAAGTAGCGTTGATCATTGCTGACGTCTCGGGTAAGGGCACTACTGCCGCCTTTCACATGTCGCAAATGAAAGGCATTTTTCATAGTCTGGCGCAACAAGGGCTATCGCCAAAAGATTTTATGGCAAAGGCAAATAAAGCGCTCGTGTTTTGCCTCGAACGGGGCTCATTTATTTCCGCTACGTATTTTGTCATCAACACGCAAACCAAGAAAGTATACTATTCGCGCGCTGGTCATTGCCCCGTGCTCTACTACCAGGCCGCTAAGAACGAATCCATTTTTCTAAAGGACAAAGGCACCGCGCTGGGCATGGTGCGTAGTTTAGACTACAGTAATTTCGTAGAGAACCAAGAAATTGATTATCAGCCAGGTGATGTGATGGTCTTGTATACCGATGGCATCACGGAGGCTAAGAACGGCAAAGGCGAAGAATTCGGTGGCGAACGACTTGCGGCTGCATTACAAGAATCCGCACAAAAAAGTTCAAAAGAAATTGAAGAAAATGTAATTAAACGTCTGTATGAATTTTCAGGCACGGAAGATATTAATGACGACTATACGTCCATGACAGTAAAATTCCAGTAACCGAAAACAATAAAAAACATAACCCGTTAGAACACTATGGTTCATATTAAAAGACTACAAGAAGACGGAACTGATATTATTGCCATCATTGGCGAAATTGACGCTAGCTCTTCTATTGAACTGGATTTGGCGATTGCGAAAAGTGTAGGTGTTGGCTATCGAAAGATTTTAGTGGACTGCCATGGCTTGGAGTATATTTCCTCTGCTGGCCTGGGCGTGTTTATGTCGTATATCGAAGAATTAAAAGACAAAAAAGTATATCTCGTGCTTTTCGGTTTGAAAGAGCGAGTGTTGAATACGTTTAGCATTTTGGGGTTGGCCGATTTGCTGAATATACGTGAGACCAAATCAGACGCAAAAAAATTGGCAGATGAGTTATCAGTATAACATCGGCTGTAGCCTGAACAACCTAAAGGGCGTGCGCGAGTTCATTCGTACCTCGCTCAAGGGGCAAGGTGTTTCCGATCTTGAGATGGGTGCCATTGTGCTGGCTCTGGATGAAATGTGCTCTAACCTGATGATTCATGCACACCATTGCAATCCTGATCACAAGATTTCAATGAATATCCACATTGCCGGACACCATCAATTCGTGTTTGAAATAGTCGATGATGGTTCTATGTTTGATATTAACCAATACAAAGAACAGGAACTGGATAGCTTGGTACACGAGAAGCGAAAAGGCGGGCTGGGCATTCGGTTAGTAAAATCAATTATGGATAAGGTTGAGTATTTGCACGAAGACGGTAAAAATATCTGCCGTCTCACGAAGACGATATAGAAATTACCTTGCGTTTTCGAAACCCGCTAACTCCAAATTTTCCATTATTTTTGCAACTCTATTTTTTTCTGTTTCCATGCACAAACGCTTGCTGATTCTCCTTTTTTGCTTTGTTTCGTTCTTGGCTCTTGGTCAAGCGCCAAAACAAACCAAAACTGAAGTGCTTTTTACGGTGAATAAAACACCCGTTTCATCGGATGAATTTGTTTATCTCTACAAGAAAAATCACCAAAATAAACCAGAAGATTTTACCGAAGTAAAAATCAATGAGTACTTAAATCTATTTATCAATTTCAAGCTGAAGGTGGCGGAAGCCAGAACGTTGGGGATGGATACAACGGCTAAGTTTATTAAAGAGTTTAAGACCTACCGCGAAGACCTAAAGAAACCCTACCGTGCAGAACCCGATGCTCTGGAAAGGCTGACAAAGGAAGCTTACGAGCATTTAACTCAAGAAGTGAGAGCTTCCCATATTCTCATCAACCTTAAGCCGGACGCATTTCCTTCCGACACACTGAATGCCTACGCAAAAATTGATATTATTAAAAAACGAATTGAAGCCGGTGAAGATTTTGAAAAGCTGGCGCGCGAACTTTCCGAAGACCCATCCGCCAAGTACAATGGCGGAGATCTCGGTTACTTTACTGCTATGCAAATGGTTTACCCATTTGAAGAGGCCGCCTATAAAACCGACAAAGGTAAAATGTCCAACATCGTGCGTACACGTTTTGGATATCACCTGATAAAAGTGATCGATAAAAAACCAGCTCGTGGGGAAGTTGAGGTAGCGCATATTCTTTTAAGAAACGAAACAGCAGATGACACCAAAACAAAAAACAAAGCCTTTGAAATTTTTGATCAGTTGAAAGCGGGTAGGCCATGGGAGGAGCTTTGCAAAGAGAATTCGCAAGACGCGAATACAAAAGATACGGGTGGAAAACTGAGGCCTTTCGGAGTGGGTGCTTTAGCGTCCGTGCCAGAGTTTGAAAGCACCGCCTTCGCACTCGCTAAACCGGGAGACATCTCAGATCCGTTTAAATCTTCGATTGGTTGGCATATCGTCCGTTTGGATAAGAAAATACCTCTTCCATCTTACGCTGAAATGGTAGAATCATTAAAACGAAAAGTTGCCCGTGATGAACGTCTACAGATTTCTCAACAAGCTCTCGCGACCAAGAGAAGAAAAGATTTTGGTTTTGAGGAAATAGCGGAAAACAAAAGATTTATTTTTGATTTGGCCGATACAATGCTTACGAAAGGAAAGTGGCAGTACAAAGGCGATAAAGCATCGCTCGCCAAACCAATTTTTAGAATTCAGTCTAAAAACGTTACGATCGGTGAATTTGTCACTTACGTAAAGGTCCATCAGGCGCAGTCCACAATGATTCCGGCTGCACACATTAACCAGCTATACAACTTTTTTGTTGACGATGTCATCACATTGGTTGAAGAGGAAAACCTAATCAGAGACAAGCCCGAGTTTAAAAATTTGTTGACTGAATACCGCGAGGGCATTCTCTTCTTTGAAATCATGGAAAAAGAAATTTGGAATAAAGCCTCGCAAGACACTTCCGGCCAACGCGGCTTTTATGAAAGAAATAAAACAAAATACGTAGGCGGAAACCGTGTAGAAGCGCGCATTTTTTCAACTCCCGATAAAAATCTAATCACCGATTTCAAAAAGAAAATCGAGAAAGGGGACACCATTCAAAATGTCGATATCAAAAAATTCAAATCCGTACAGGGATTTCGGAATTATGAAAAAGGCGAAAGCAAAATTATTGATAACGTCACTTGGTCGTCCGGATTACATGAAACCGAAACAGATAAGACTTTCCACTTAGTAGAAATAAATAGGTTGGTGGCGCCAGGTATCAAGAGCTTTGAAGAAGCTCGTGCCAGCATCATTTCTGACTTTCAAAACGAATTAGAGCAAAACTGGATAGCTTTGTTAAGAAAAAAATATCCGGTGGAAATAAATCAAAAGGTGAAAAAGAGCGTTGTAGCAGCGCTTGTAAAAAAATGAAGATCCATCGCCTGCAAACGGTCACTTTTTGCTGCATTCTGGGGATGCTCGCCTCTTCGTGCGATTTGATTCAAATTAAAAGAGGAAAAAAAGGTTCTGACGAATCAAGAAAGCCAGTTGCTCGAGTGAATCAGTCCTTTTTGTACCTGGACGAATTGAAAGGCATAGTCCCCAAAGATGCTACAGTAACTGACAGTGCCGCCAGAATCTCCTCTTACGTGACCAGTTGGATCCGCAAACAACTGCTCTTAAATGAGGCAGCGAAGAACATCGACATCAACGAAGCCGAAGTAGAACGGAGGGTGGAGGAGTATCGATACAGCCTTATTGGGTACGAATTCCAAAATTTCTACATCAAAAAAAACCTAAACGATTCAGTATCTTCCACTGAGATTGCCGCTTATTACAAAACTCATCTTGATAACTTCGTTTTGAAACAAAACATTGTGCAGGGCACTTATATAAAGGTTCCAAAAACGGCACCGCGCATTCAGCGGATTAAACCGCTCGTTTTTTCAAACAAGGCCAAGGAAATGGAGGAATTAAAATCCTATTGCCTCAGTTTTTCTGCAGAGTATCAATTACCCGATTCAACATGGATTGAACTTGATAAGCTCGTGGCAAACTCTCCGATGGCGACCATTCCTGATAAAATCCAGTTTTTGCGCAACTACCGCTACTACGAAACCAATGACCAGGATTTTCTCTATTTCCTGAAAGTTGATGCCTTTAAAATTGTAGACAATGTATCGCCTGTTGAATTCGTAGAGAGCGAAATCAAAAACATTATTTTAAACAAAAGAAAAGTAGAACTTGCCAAAAAATTGGAGGACGAAGTATATGAAAATGGTGTTAAACGAAAGGAATTTGAGGTTTTTAATCCTTAACCTATTCTTTCTGGCAGTAAGTCTGCAACTTTCCGCACAGGAAAAGGAGAAAACAGGCTTCGTGGTGGATAAAATCATCGCCAAGGTTGACAACTATATTGTAATCAAATCAGAGCTGGAGTCCGCTTATCAAGGTTATATAGCGGAAGGTAATCAGCAATCAGAGGATGCAAAATGTCAGCTTTTCAATCGATTAATTATGAACAAGCTGATGGTTGCCAAAGCAGCCATTGACTCTGTATTGGTTACCGACTTCGAAGTGGATCAAAATACCAGTCAGCGTATGAATGCAATTCTGCAAAACTCAGGTAACTCGCCTGAGGAGCTAGAACGCAGATACGGTAAAAGCTTAGAGCAAATTAGAGTTGAATTGAGAGATCAGATCAGAGAGCAATTATTGGCTCGCGAAATGACCGGTCGCATTACAAAAGACTTAAAAATCACGCCCGCTGAAGTAAAACGGTTTTATAATATGATACCGCAAGACAGCTTGCCATTCTACTCATCAGATGTAGAAATCGGCCAGATTGTAAAAGTGGCAAAGATCAGTGATGCCCAGAAAGAGGAATCGAAGGCAAGATTAAGAGAGCTTCGTGAGCGCATTTTAAACGGAGAAGATTTCAATGCGTTGGCTCAGAAATATTCAGAAGATCCTTCAGCGCGATCCAATGGCGGGGAAATGGGTTTTGTTGGTCGTGGAGCAATGGTGCCTCAGTTTGAGGCCATGGGCTTTAAGCTGCGCAAAGGAGAAATTTCCCAACCCTTTGAATCGCCTTTTGGCATACACATTATGCAATTAATTGACAGAAGAGGAAATGAATATAACTCACGGCATATTCTCCTGCTTGGCAATCCCTCAGTGGATGATATAGCGAAGGCTGAGAAATATCTCGATAGCCTGAGGAGAAAAATTGTAAAAGACAGCATCAAGTTTGAATATGCTGCTAAAGAATATTCAGACGATACACCCACAAAGGGGCGAGGTGGCTTTTTCACAGATGCAGACGGTGGCCTTCACGTCTCGCTTCGTGAAATTGACCCGGTAGTTTACCTGGCGATTGATACTATGAAAGTGGGTTCTATTTCAAAACCACTTACCTATCGCACAGAAGAAGGAAAAGAGGCCGCTCGCATCCTCTATTTCAAAGCGAAACTCCCACCCCACCAAGCAAATCTAAAAGATGACTGGCATCGGATTCAATCGGCCGCACTGGCTGAAAAGAAGGATAAAATAATCGAAAAGTGGTTTGTAAAATCAAGGCAAGATGTTTTTATCAACATAGATCCGGCCTACAACTATTGTAAAATTTTAGAGTAGCAAAAAAGTAGGCAGTAGGTAAGAGCAAAAGGCAATGGTGACGTTGACAATTTACAAAAAGGCAATTGACAAAGCTTCAGAATATCCATGAGATATTTGCTTTCAATAAATAGTAAATAAGTGTCCAAGCGAAAATTCTGACTTCTACATTCTGACTTCTTTTCTATCGAGAATAAACACAAGAAAATGGCAAAACAGTTTACCAATGACGTTGAAGCAGCCGATGCTCTTGCTCAGATGTATTTAAATCTCAAAAAAGAGATTGCAAAAATAGTAATAGGGCAAGATGACGTTGTTCGCTTGATATTAACAGGCATTTTTTGTCAAGGACATTCGCTACTGATCGGAGTTCCCGGATTGGCGAAAACGTTACTCGTTCAAACCATTTCCACTTCGCTTGATCTGCAGTTTAAACGCATTCAATTTACACCGGATCTGATGCCCTCCGATATTGTAGGTGCAGAAACCATGGATAAGGAGCGCAATTTTCAATTTGTAAAAGGACCCATTTTTGCAAATATTATTTTGGCTGACGAAATCAATCGTACGCCACCAAAAACCCAAGCTGCGTTGTTGGAGTCAATGCAAGAATATGCGGTAACTATAGCAGGAAATAATTATCCTTTGCCGAGACCTTTCTTTGTATTGGCTACGCAAAACCCCATTGAACAAGAAGGAACCTATCCATTGCCTGAGGCACAACTGGATCGGTTTATGTTTACTATTTTCTTAGACTATCCCACCTACCAACAAGAAATAAGTATTGTAAAAAATACAACTGCTGATGTTACTCAACAAGTTTCTAAAACGCTTAACGCGGAAGAGATTACTGCCTTTCAGCACTTAGTACGAAGAGTGCCCATTGCTGATAATGTCGTAGAATATGCCGTCAAGCTGGTGCAGTCAACAAGACCTGGACAAAACGGCTCGGCCATTGCGAATGACTTACTAGAGTGGGGTGCCGGGCCAAGAGCTTCTCAGTTTTTAGTATTAGGAGCCAAATGCAATGCGTTGATCAATGGTAAGTATTCGCCCGATATTGAAGATGTGCAGGCTGTCGCTAAACCCGTTTTGCGTCACCGCCTGGTAAGAAACTTCAAAGCTGAAGCAGAGGGAATTACCGTGGACGGAATCATTGAGAGGCTGATGGCTTAGCTTTGTTGTTCCTTGAACGGAATAATTTCAAAATCTTCGGCTTTGGAGAAATCCGCAAATACCTGCCGAATAAAATCATTGGGTACTGCTAGTTTCCTTTTGGTCATATCTATCCATGCGCCATCCATGTTTAACCCAAATTTTTGCAGTAGCAAAATTTGCAAGCGGTTGACGCAACATACATAGCATTTTGGTCAAGGTTGACCCTGAAAAAGCCCTTTTTGGGCTTTCTTCGCCCCTCCGGGCAGGTTTTGCAGCCAATGGCAAAATCTGGGCCAAATCAACTAACACCTTATCTTCAAATTTTTTTCTCTTTTAAAGAGTGCCTCTTCACAAAAGAGAATAGGGTAGATTCGCAATTCTTCAAATTTTCAATTGGTTGACCCCAGCTGCGAAAAACAGGCGATACGAGTTGTGGCTCCAAAGTTGTAATTTGCGGAGTGGCGTAGGTGTCTGTTTTGATCTATGTCAGATCAGCGCACTTGACTGGGTATTTCAAAATTTGTCACAAATGGCACTAGCCTAATTTAGCGTACTGAAACTGCTTGTGCCTCAATTTTTTATATAAGAAAAGTTTGCGGGTCGCCCCTCTATTGGTGTTAACTTTTGACTAGCGTTAACAAAATTGGATGTGAATTATTTTTGCTTTTAAACAAATTGATGTACACTTAGATCAAATATTTCATAATTTTTATCAGCTAGTTGTACTAGATTTTGCAAAAAAAAATGCTAAAGAGTGGTATTTAAATAAAAAATGTTATGCTGTTTCGTTACATAAAAAAGAATGGGCTTATTATTGTTATCGCTATAGTATCACTTCTAATAGGCATATCTACGATATCATTCTTTCTGAATCGTCAAATAATGGCTAAAAGCGTCCTTCTTAAGAGCCAAGCAGATAAAATTACTTTTTTTTCAAAGGAAATTTATATGAATACCCTTAGTAATGCAGATAAAGGGCTTCGCGCCTACGCATTAACCCGTTCGGATATTCATCTGGGTCACTTTAACTACAGCCTTAATAGTAGAAACAGAGCGTTTGATAGCCTTACCTTTTACTTAAATCTACAAAGAGTTGCCGTGCCTAGTGCCGGAGAATCCATTGATTCCTACCTGAAGGAAGAAGGTGAACTGCAAGAAATTCTGAATGAATATTTAGACCTATGTGTGTATATGGCCGGCTTGGTAAAAAAAGACAGTATGAACGAGTTTATGATGTTGTTTAATCAAGATAACGGAATCAAGCCAGGAACTGCTTGGGATAAATTTAACACCAGGTTAACCACCTTCGAAAAGAGCTTAACTCAGGAAGCACAGCGGAGGTATGAAAATGCTATCAGTGCAAACGCAACCATTCAATTTATACTACTATTGGTTGGCTTGCCTTCACTCTATTGGATGATAGTTTCATTAAGGAGAATAGACTCATCGAGGAACAAAGTGCTTGAGGATTTAAGAGCTAGTAATATTAAATACTTGTTTAATCCGGGGGAAATGCAAGTGGACTCGGAAAAGGATGCAATAAAGGTGTCAATAGAGAATTTGAGGAAAGCGTCAACCTTCGTTAAAAATGTGGCCAACGGGAACTACACCTTACTATGGGAGGGGCTTACTGATGACAATGTTCATTTGAATAAGGAGACTTTGGTAGGGGAATTGTTAAAAATGCAGAATCAAATTAAGGCTGCTACGGACGCAGAACAAAAGAGGACTTGGGCAAACGAAGGTCTAAATCTTCTCGGAAGCATTTTACAAAAAGAAACCAATCAAGATTTAATGGCAGATAAGTTCTTGTCAGAGCTTGTTAAATATCTCAAAGCCAATCAAGGAGCCCTGTTTGTTGTAGATGATTCCATTTCTGAAAATCCTAAGTTAAAATTAAGATCAACTTATGCCTATAACAGAAAAAAATTCATTAGTAAGGATATTTTTCCTGGAGAAGGAATTGCCGGACAAGCATGGCTTGAAAAGGAGACCATCTACCTTCGTGAGATTCCTGGCGACTACGTTAAAATCACTTCAGGGCTTGGGGAAGCGCCACCTAATAATGTACTGATAGTTCCATTAAAAGATGACAAAGGAAATATACAGGGCATTCTTGAATTGGCATCCTTTAAAATTTTCTTGCAAGAAGAAATTAGTTTTGTCGAACGAATAGCCGAGACGTTGGCAATTACACTCTCGTCTGCAAAAGGTTTGCAACAAACTAATAATTTACTTAGAGATACCCAGCTTTTAACAGAGCAAATGCGGGCCCAAGAAGAAGAAATGAAGCAAAATATGGAAGAATTAACAGCCACTCAAGAAGAAATGGTGCGTAAGCAATTAGAAAGCAAGAATTTATTGGCTAGCTTAGATTCCTCATTTTGTATAATTGAACTTGATGCTGATAGCCGGATTACCAGGGTCAACGAAAAGATGCTTAAACTAACAAAATACACGTTTACTGATTTGGATGGAAAAGACTTTTTAGGAATTCTGAGAGAAAATGAAAGCATTTTTATCCAGTGGCAAAAACTGGAAAATGGAGAGTCACTGGATGGCAATTTTATTTTAATCAATAAGGATGGATCCTCCACTAAGACGGATGGTATTCTTATACCCATAAATGGTCAATTAGAAAAACTTGATAAGATTTTATTTATGGCGAGACCCGTTGAGTAGTCTTTAAAATTGCAGATTCACAATAACAAAGAGCCAACAGCCTATTTCTATAACTTTAAACGTATTGAATCAACAAATCTTTCTCTACGCCATTAGATCGCGCAAGATTGAAACCTAATCATTTAAAATGTTTTATTCAAGAAGCAAACTTCGCTAATCTTCTTGTTGGTAACCGTGTAAATTGCTATAGCTTCATTTATCCAATTGTCTTTGTAACCAGTGATCCGTTCATAGTCAATAATTTTATTGCCAAAAACTATCCGCTTGACAATTTCACATTTCAACAGCGGAGCTTCATTAAACGACCGTTCGTACCTCTCTCTCATTTTTTGCTTTCCTACGTAGTTAAGGGTATTTGGATAGGAAAGAACCCTTACGCTGTCACTATACGATTCTAAGAACCCATTCACATCCTTATTGTTCCATGCTATCAATTGATCATTGGCCAATTGTTCCCCTATTCTTTCTGTTTCTTTAATCTTCGTATCTACTTCTTTGATCTTAGCGGCTATTTCTTCCTTTGTCTGTGAAAACCCGATATGTGAAAGAACAAAGAAAAATAGAAAAAGTAGTAAGTGCGTGAGAATAAAGTGTTGCATTTTCATAACGATTCATTTTTTGTGATACAAATTCAAAACTAGTAAAATTTCAAATCTAGTAGCTAGACTTAATTGATTAGTTCTCTAACAACAGATAGTGATTTCAACTCACTAAAGTTTTCAACATGAGAGGCGTAAAAGCGAAGCAACACATCCAATAAATTTCTTCGCTGAACCTGATTCATCTGTATTACAAAACCAAATTCAGCTGTAAGAAGGTCTTCCAGAATTTTTTCTTCTTTATCGTCAGCAAAAAAAGGTGTTAAGATTTCCTCGGGTTGGTGAACGCCAAAGCCCAAATGACGGCTCAACTTTACCAAGAATAACAAATGAAAATTTTCTATGTTTTGCCTAAGAACATCCAATGAAATAAACGCATGAAATAAAAACTGCCCTAGTTCTTGGGTGTGCGATTGTTCCTTCACAGCACGATTTATTACTTCTGTCAAGAAAAGAGCAATGGTTGATTTCTTAAAGTCTGTCGTTAGTGTTTGGTAGGGATGAAAACACTTCACTTCCTTTATCCGCAAGATATTGGCATTTTCTTTATGATATACCACCATCTCTAATAAAGTGAGCGGTTGATACAAAGCAATTTTGCCTTTTCCTGTTTTGCTGCGTGCGCTATTAACGATGTAAGTCTGCAAACCAAAATGCTCAGTGAATATTGTAACGATAATGGATGACTCGGCATATTTGGTAAATCGAAAAACGATACCGCGCGTTTTGTGGAGCATGATCTAGTTCTTCGACCCGTCCACGAACGCCTTCCTGCTCCGCGCTTCGTATTTATCCTTTTCACCTAGCAGTACCTGCGATTTGTTTTCCGCCAGGCGAAATGAAAAAGAAGCGAGTTCTCCGGTTTGAGCACAAATGGCATGGACTTTTGTCACAAATTCAGCTACGGCTAACAGATTCGGCATGGGGCCAAAAGGGTTGCCTTTATAGTCCATGTCCAACCCTGCCACGATTACCCTCTTGCCGCTATTGGCTAGGGTGTTGCAAACATCTACTATCGCGTCATCAAAAAACTGAGCCTCATCTACCCCTACCACATCGCAATCACCTGCCAACAACAAAATATCTCCTGCAAAATTTACCGGGGTAGAACGAATTTCACGTTCACTATGAGACACGATCTTTTGCTCGTCATAGCGTTTATCTATCACCGGCTTGAATATTTCAACCTTTTGTTTAGCAATTAACGCCCTATTGAGTCTCCGAATCAGCTCTTCCGTTTTCCCGGAAAACATGCAGCCACTTATGACCTCGATCCAACCATTTTTATCGGGCTGGCTGTTCCTACCAATATGGGGTTCAACAAACATACTGCAAGGTAAAAAATCGAATGGAAGTATTAGTCATCTGGCTAGTGGGCCGATCTGATCATGCCAGTTTCATTGTTTTTATAGCCCATTATCTATAGTTGACGTGTGGCAATTTACCCTCTTCAGGAACGCGAATTACAATATCTCCCATTAGTCTTGACTGACAAGCAAGTCGATCACCTGGCGCAAGTCCTCCTTGATGCAGATATTTTTTTTCCGCCAAACTAGGCTCACTCAAATTCTCCGCTCCCCTAATAACAATCATCTTACAGGTAGTGCACCGACCCTTTCCTCCACAAGCATGCATCCAGTCGATAAAATGGCTGTGCAAAATGGCTAATACCGACTTAGAAAGATCATTGGTAACAACTTCTTTTACACCAAGGTTTTCTATTACTATCTTTACCATCCTTACGCTTTGCCCCGTCTACAAATTTATGGATGAAAAAATAAGCACCAAAGCCATCAACGAATACAGTCAAGCCTATGCGGCAAAACTGGCGGATCAATTTTTCGCAAAAAAACAGCAAATATCGGGTGTTGAAATTTTGTCTCTTTGTGATGTCAAGCAAGTCAATCTGTTTGTCATTCAAGAACTGATGAACATATGGACCCACGAAACCGAAAAAATTAAAAGCCCTTTTTTTGACTATGAAACAAGTGAAGTAAAGGCCGCGCTAATCCAATTTCAAAATGTGCTTTCCAACCATATCTCTGTTGGGAGAACCGCATTTCAGCCTCTTTTGCAATCCTCGATCGCAAAGGCGATTCAGGTAATTATTGCCCCTTATGATTTCTATTCTGAAACACTGGAAAGCTATGGGAAAGGCTACCTCAAAACGGAAGTGTTACGCAAAGAATTAAAGTACTTGAAGATAAACAAGGCACCGCTGGAAAATCTATTGGCAAAGCTAGAAGATCGAAAGTCGGAATTGATTACAGGCAACGAAGCCTTTGCCTTGCTGGATCACATCTTGGAGGAAGTAAACTTCACGCCAGAAGATCTAGATCAATACGTGAGCCAGTTTTCGAAATTGTTGCCATTGAAAGTTGACTCTTTCTTTGAGCCAAAATCACCTAGCGCAACGCCCGAGCAAAAATTAGCAGTGCAAGCAAAAGCATTCTCAGAGCTGCCTTTTTTTGAAAAGGAGGTCAAATCCTTTGTTCCTCCGAAACCAAGACCAAACCGATTCAGGGACAGCCTCACTATCAATCAGAAATTTATGTTTACCAAAATCCTCTTTAAGGGAGATTTTGAGATCTTCTCCGGAGAGATTGAAAAAATTGAAGCATTGCCTTCGTTGAATCATGTGTTGGCCTATCTGGGTGAACGCTATCCCGCATGGGATCGGGAAAGTGAGGAGTATGAAGAGTTTCTAGAGGTATTACAGAGGCGATTCAGTCACTCGTCTTAACGGGTTATATTCGTTGCAATACCTGACTTCTGTGTGCATCCAGTTTCAGCAAAATAAACAATAGAATTGTAAATCCCAATAACGAGGATCCACCATAACTAAAGAATGGAAGCGGAATTCCGATAACGGGAAACAAACCGACCGTCATACCAATGTTAATGGCAAAATGGAAAAACAAAATGCAAGCAACACTGTACCCATAGGCTCGGGCAAACCGGCTCTTTTGTCTTTCCGCCAAGAATATAACCCGTAGCAGTAGCGCGACAAAAAGTCCAATCACGACCAAGCTGCCTATCCATCCAAACTCCTCACCTATTGTGCAAAAAATAAAATCTGTGCTTTGCTTCGGCACAAAGTCAAATTTAGTTTGCGTCCCTCTCAAAAAGCCTTTACCATTAAGCCCTCCACTTCCGATTGCAATTTTCGATTGTGTCACGTTCCATCCTACGCCCAAAGGATCAATATCCGGATTGACTAATACTTTCACCCTGTTTTGTTGATGCGGTTTTAACACATTATTGACCACATAGTCGACACTCACAATGACGCCACTAATCAACAATGCACCAATAACCAAAATAGCAATTCGCTTAAATTTTTTCTTGCCAAAAGAAATCAACAAAATCAGAATTATAGCAATGGCTGCGTGCAAGTAAAGAGGATTGGGAATCAAAAGCGTTAACACAAAAATCGTTGCTGCGCATACCCCAACGATCAAAAGAAAAGGAGACATTCCTTCTCTATAAAATACCAATACAAAAGAAGTAAAAACCAGCGCTGTACCTGTATCTTTTTGTAACTGTATGAGAATGATGGGAACTCCAATCAACGCAAATAAAACAGCCTGATTGCGTAGGTTGTCCATTCGGAAACCTACCGATCCAATATACTTTGCTACCGCCAATGCCGTAATGAATTTTGCAAACTCAGAGGGTTGAACACCAAAGGACCCGACTCCAATCCATGCCTTATTCCCTCCCACCTCTTTTCCGATGAGAGGAACGAGAAAGAGAAGCACTAATATCAAACCATAAAAAAGATAGGCAAACGTTTCATAGAAACGCATGTCGATAATGATGATCATAATTACAATCACCGCTGCCGCAGCAATAAACATTAACTGCCGACCCGAACTCAGCGACAAATCCCAAATAGTTTGGTCAGCGGTTTCATCGTAAATCGCAGCAAAAATATTGAGCCAGCCTAGCGTGACTAGCGCCACAAACAAGAGGATCGTGGTCCAATCAAGCTTTACCGATATGTCATCGTCTCTTTTCAATTTTTTTGATCTAAGAATTTACCGGCCAACACATAGTCTTCAATAAACTGACGTTTTGTTTTGCCTAACAGATATTTCTCAATCATCAAACTGGCAATAGAGGCGGCTGCACGTGCCCCTTGGCCGGCATCTTCCACATAAACCGAGATTGCGATTTTAGGATTATCCCTTGGGGCAAAAGCAATAAACACGGAGTGTGCGGGAAGCGGATCATTTTGTACTGTGCCGGTCTTTCCACACACAATAATATCTGCTAGTCGCGCCCTGTACTGCCCAGTTCCAGACTCTACCACTTGTTGCATCGCATCGACAGCAATTCTAAAGTAAGAAGAGTCAATAGTTGTATAGTGTCGTTCGATATATTTCGGCAAGGGCTTGCCATTTTTGCCAATTGCCTTTATCAAATGAGGTGTGTAATAGTAGCCGCGATTGGCGATGATAGCAGCAAAGTTTGCCATCTGTATTGGCACTACCAGATTTTCTCCTTCCCCTATTGCTATGGAATAGATGTTTGAAAATTTCCAGGGGCGATTGTCATAGGCTTGATCATAATAGGCAGGCGTTGGAATTAATCCTCCTTTTTCATTGGGAAGGTCAATGCCTAAATTACTTCCAAATCCAAAACTGTTAATGTGTTTGTTCCATTCCGCAAGGCCGATGCGAGTGTCTTCAAAAGGTGAATTGGAAACGCCTTTGTTCAACATCTTTCGAAGCACACCCAAAAAATAAGGGTTACAAGAATTTGCAATGGCTCCCCTTAAGTCCTGGTTATCATGCCCGGCATGGCAACCGATTAAAGACTTGTCACATCGGAAGCGTGTTTCTGGTGTAATCACTTTTTCTTGAAGAGCCGTCATCGCTTGGGCAATTTTGAAAATAGATCCCGGGCGGTATTGCGCCATCAATGGTCTATTGAATAAAGGCTTCAGGGTATCATTGCTGATCAATCGAAAATTAGAACTGTACTTGCTACCCGTAAGAAGATTAGGATCGTAAGAAGGTCCCGAAACCAATGCCAATACTTCTCCCGATGAAGGTTCAATGGCGGCAATACTCCCAGATTTACCTTTCATCAGCAGTTCTCCATACTGTTGTAAATCTAAGTCAATGCCAGAGACCAAATCCTGACCTGGAATTGCCAAGGTATCATACGCTCCGTTTTTGAAGGAGCCTTTTTCAACACCCTTTACATTCCGAAGTTTAAATCGCACACCACGCTTTCCCCTTAACTGTTCTTCATAATAGGATTCAATTCCACTCTGCCCAATGTAGTCACCTTGACGATAGAACGTCTTTTCATCCCTTTCCAATTGATCTTTGCTTAGTTCACTTACATAACCAAGTGCATTAGCTAATGCGCTGGTCGTATAGGCACGGGTCGTTCTTGACTCAATATAAAAACCAGAGAATTCATCTAATCGATCTTGAACCCGGGCAAAATCCAGGTTAGAAAGTTGATCAATAAAGAGAGTTGGTTTTACTGGTGAATACTCCTTCCTCTTTTTCATCTCTTTAAACTTCAGCCGCAGATCTTCCCTTGAGAGTTCAAAAACCTGGCAAAATTTAGTGGAGTCGAAATTCTTGATATCTTTTACAATTGCCGTCAGGTCATATTCTGGCGTGTTGTAAACAATAAGTTTTCCATGCCGATCGGTGATCAAGCCGCGGAAAGGATATTCTACTTGACGCAGAATTGCATTACTGTCGGCCAACTCTGCATACTTGTTGTCAAGCACCTGAATAAAAAATAATTTGACTAGGAAGATCAAGCCAACCAACACAAAAACAAGTTGTATTATTTCACGCCTTCCTTCGTTCATCTGCGTCTATCTAAAGAAAGATATTGAAATAACAGCATCACCGTCATGGTAAAAAGCAAACTACTGATAACTTTCAACATCGTGTGCCAAAACATCGTAAAACCCGATGCCTCAACAAAGAAAAGAACCAAATGATGAACAAAGACGAGTGGCAGAGTGTATACCAAAAACCACTGCAATCCATTGGCTGACAACGTAGGAGGCGTTCCAATATCATATCCGCCTTGTGGTGTGATTATGACAAGCCAATAATTTCTCAAATAGGCTAACAACACGAGAGCCATCGTATGGAGGCCCAAGCTATTGTAGAAAATATCAACTGAAATCCCCAGCAGAAAAGCAATCAACATCAGGCGTAAATTGCTCATTTCTACAGGCAGGAGAAGAATAAACGCTACATATAAAAAACAAAATGACGTATTAAAGAGAACCAAATTTTTTAGCAGTACGACCTGTAAAATGACGTAAACAAAGAATAAAACGATTTGTAAAATTCCTCCGCGTATCATTTCGGATCGCCTATTGTTTTTTGTTCTAACGAATCTTTCTCGATTTTCAAATTGCTCCTAACCACCTCCACAAACGACAAATTGCCAAAATCTTGTGATAACGCGACTTTAATAGAATGAAATTGAGCTTCTTCGTTCAGTTTAAAACTACTAATTGTTCCTATCACAATTCCTTCGGGAAATACCGAATTGTATCCCGAGGTAACAATGGTATCTCCTACTTTCAATTCAACGTGCCGAGGAATATACTTGAGATCAATAAATCGGGTGTCTGTTCCATCCCATTGCACCGTTCCAAAGTGACCCGTACGCTTAATCACGCTTGAAACTTGTTCGTCAATATTTAACAATGATATCAGCACTGCATAATGTTCTGAAACTGATTTCACTTTGCCTACCGCTCCCCTTTGACTAATGGCTGCCATTCCAGCCTGCAATCCATCATCCCTCCCTTTGTTGATGGTAATAAAATTCTTGTAGTAACGGGTAGAGTTATTAACCACTTTGGCACTGATAAAATCAAAACGATTGATAATCGTAGAGTCTCCAAAGAGGCTAAGTTCTCTAGCTAACAAGATTTGATCTTGTTGACTTAGCTTTTTTCTAAGTCTGCTATTTTCTATAGCCAGATCGCTATTGATGTCTCGTAAAGAAAAATACTCCCGAATATTCTGAGAGGTGCTGATAATGCTTGCCGCAATCTGATTTGATGTATTGAAATAGGTGGTACTCTGGTATTGATTGTTCTCAACAAGCAGCCACACACTAGCTAACTCTAAAAACAGAAAAGTGAAAAAAGCCCTATACTCAAAAAGGAATTTAAGGAGCCGTTCCATTCACTTAAGTCATCAATACTTTCCGATAATGGTTAAGATTTTTCAAAGCCGCACCCGTGCCTCTGACAACCGCCCGAAGAGGGTCTTCCGCAACGTGTATCGGCAGTTTGGTTTTCAATGAAAGTCGCTTATCCAGACCGCGTAACATGGCTCCACCACCTGTTAGATAAATCCCTTGCTCATAGATATCGGCAGATAGCTCGGGTGGAGATAATTCCAACGCTTTTAACACCGCTTCTTCCAACTTAGATATTGATTTGTCCAATGCAAAGGCCACTTCTGAATAGGAAATCTTGATCGTCTTTGGAATACCTGTCATTAAATCACGACCTCGGATTTCATAGTCATCCGGGCCATCATCTAATTCGGTCAACGCAGACCCCACTTCAATTTTCACACGTTCTGCAGAACGCTCACCAATCAACAGGTTGTGTTGCCTGCGCATATAATCTAAAATATCTCGATTGAATGTATCGCCTGCAATGCGTATAGATTGATCACAAACAATTCCTGACAAAGCAATAACAGCAATATCTGTTGTTCCCCCACCAATGTCCACAATCATATTGCCGATTGGCTGCTCAATGTCTATTCCTATTCCAATAGCCGCAGCTATCGGCTCGTGAATCATATACACCTCCTTGGCATTCGCGTGCTCTGCAGAGTCACGGACTGCACGCTTTTCAACTTCAGTGATCGCTGATGGAATGCAGATGACCATCCGGAGAGAAGGCGGGAACAATCTTTTGCCTGTGTCTATAAGCTTAATCATGCCGCGGATCATCATCTCTGCCGCATGGAAATCAGCGATCACCCCCTCTTTAAGAGGTCGAATGGTCTTGATATTGTCGTGTGTCTTCTCATGCATCTGCATGGCCTCGCGCCCTATGGCCAACACCTTATTTGTTGTTTTGTCAATAGCAATAATGCTAGGCTCATCTACCACCACCTTGCCTTTATGAATAATCAGCGTATTGGCCGTGCCCAAATCGATGGCGATGTCTTGGGTAAAAAAATCGAATAGTCCCATTTAGTTATTTCCTCTAAAATAAAAATTTGAAAGGCCGAAATTACAGAAATAATCCGGTCATTTTTAAAGTGAAATCGCCTAATAACTTACGTGCTAGTGTTTAAAATGCCTCACCCCTGTAAACACCATTGCCATTCCATGCTGATCACAAAAGTCAATCGATTCTTGATCCTTAATGGAGCCTCCGGGTTGTATGACAGCTCTCACGCCTTGTTTATTAGCTATTTCAACACAATCGGGGAAAGGAAAAAAAGCATCTGAGGCCATTACTGCTCCATTCAAATCGAACCCAAACGCAGCAGCTTTGTCAATAGCTTGGCGCAGTGCATCTACCCTGCTGGTTTGCCCGACACCACTGGAGAGCATTTGGCCATCTACCGCCAAAATGATCGTGTTGGATTTGGTGTGTTTACAGACCTTGCTGGCAAATAAAAGAGCTTTTACCTCTGAAGCGGTAGGCTTAACCTTGGTCACGGTCTTTAAGTCGCTTTGTTCATCGGTCTTCCCTTCTTTTGCCGCAAAATCATCCGATTCTTTTTGGATCGCAAAAGTTGAAGAGCGTTTACATCGTAGTCTGGTGCGATTAGTATCTCAAAAAAGAGCTTATTGATTTCTTCGGCAGCTGCAAGGTCGATGGGTTGATTGGTTATCAACACTCCGCCAAAAGCAGAAATAGTATCTGCCTGAAATGCCTTCAGATAGGCCTCTTTTACAGATGAACCCGTTGCCACCCCGCAGGCATTGGTATGTTTAATAATAACAAAGGCCGTTTCCCCGTCAAATTCTTTGACCAGATTAACCGCGGCATCTACATCCACCAGATTGTTATAGGAAAGCTCTTTGCCGTTCAACTTCTGAAACAGCGATTCCAATTCACCATAATAGACGCCTTTTTGATGTGGGTTCTCCCCATAGCGCAGTACTTGTCCGTTTTGAAAGCTGCTCTTGAAACTGGGCAATTGTTGCTCTTGATTGAAATAGTTGAATATAGCGGAATCGTAATGCGAGGTTACGTCAAAAGCCTTAGCTGCAAAACGTTTGCGATCTGCTAACTCAGTGGCCGCATGGTTTCTCTCCAATAACTCCAAAAGCTCTGCATATTGATTTCTAGAAGAGACAATCAAAACGTCATTGAAATTTTTGGCAGCGCCACGAATGAGCGATATGCCGCCAATATCTATTTTTTCAACAATTTCATCCTCGTTGCCGCCCTTGGCCACCGTTTCCTCAAATGGATACAAGTCTACTATCACTAAATCAATGGGCGCTATTTTGTATTCATTAGCTTGCTTTAAATCGCCTGCGTCCTCCCTGCGATAAAGGATTCCACCGAACACCGCTGGGTGAAGGGTTTTTACTCGACCACCAAAAATGGAGGGATACCCGGTCAGTTGCTCTACTGGAATTACTTTGTACCCCAATTTCTCAATAAACTCTTGAGTGCCCCCTGTTGAGACAAATTCGACTTTGTTTTTGGCAAGCGAATGTATGATTGGTTCTAAATTGTCTTTGTAATAAACAGAAATGAGTGCGCGGGTAATCTTTCTAGACATAACTCTTTTTCAGGATTTGAGAAAGCACCAAGTTGAAGCAAAAGCTACAGTAACTTGAAGTTCCTATTCAAATTTTTAAATCAGCAAATTTTTAAATCAACTCAGCCCATGTAAAAAATCTCTCTCCTCGAACGCCTCTGCTTCCACAGAAAAATCATCAGCGTCCAAATAAGCGGGAAATCTATCGCGGTAGGCCTGCAACGCATTACTACTTAGCTCGATCGTTTTAATAGATTCAATACCTTCTACAGTAAAAATTGAATCGCCTTTAGGGCCGATGATTGATGACTGGCCGTTGTATTCAATACCGTTCCCATCAATTCCTACCCGATTGACGCCCACAGCATAACTCAAATTTTCGATGGCGCGGGCGCGTAGTAAAGTCTCCCAGGCAGTCGACCGAACCATAGGCCAGTTGGCCACATAAATCATCAAATCATACGATAACTTCTTCAACGAAGGATTCCACCGATTGCGACTCCAAACGGGAAAACGCAAGTCATAACAGATAAGCGGACAAATCCGCCAGCCTTTCCAATGCCCTATCAACAGACTCTCTCCCTGCGCGTATACTTGTTGCTCTTCGGCCATGCGGAACAAATGGCGCTTATCATAAGTCTTGAAATTGCCACCCGGCTCCATCCACAGCAGACGGTTATAAAATCGATCGTGAACGTTTGCAATAAAGCTGCCTAAGATCAAGGCTCCTGTCTGATCGGCCATCTGCTTCATCCACTTGAAGGTGCGCATATTCATGTGCTCCGCCAGTTTATTGGCCTTCATGGTAAACCCTGTGGTAAACATTTCCGGTAAAATGATCACGTCAGTGGATTGACCAATGCGCCATATCTTTTCCTCAAAAGAGGCCAAATTAGCCCCTATATCTTCCCAATGAAGGTCAGATTGAATGATGGTAACTCTTAAATCCTGCATATTTGCCCCGAAACGGAATGCAAAGAAAACCAATTTAAATTGAAAATAGGATAATTTGAAGATTTGAAAATTAGTCAATTGAGAATGGGAGAATCCACACTATTCATAAAGATTCTAATCCCCAAATTTTCAACTTAGCTAATGGCGGAAGTAAGAAAATCATTCAATGGCTTGAGCGTCTTGCAAACCTCAGTCAGCTTTTTGACAAACTTCTTATCTGCCACTTCTTTGTCAGAAAAATAGTGCGACACAATGAAACTCTTATGCCTAAGCCAATCCACATGAGGATGGTCTTTTGGGTAACCTTTTGGCGCTTTTTTTAGGCTATCAAAATCATCAAGGCCTTTCGGAAATATTCTTCTAAATTTTTTATCAGAAAGCACCCTCTTCAATGACTCGGGGTTATAGTCAATCTCTTGCCGGATTTTTCCGGGCTCTTGCTCCATTTTCCCTTTGGAAGAAAAGCCAGCTCCCATATTTAGTTTATAAGGCTTTTTGTCTTTGCTGAATCGCACATCGCGATAAATACGGAAGCCTAATTTTCTTGGATTTAGCCCGGCCAAACTTTCATCAAACTTTAACAGCTCTGCGTGGAGCGCCTCTAGGAAATCTTCAAAAGCCAACTTCGCTTCCAGATACTTAAGCTTATTCTTTTCAAACCAGTCGCGATTGTTGTTTTTGGCGAGAGATTTTAGGAAAGTCAATATTGTCCCTAAATTCATACTATGGCTTAATGATTTGGAGGTCATACCTGTTTATTTGTTTATCACTAGTGATAAGAGGAATATTTTCAATCACCGACTGAGCAATCAAAAGCCTATCAAAAGGGTCGTGATGAATAAATTCTAATGATGAAATTCCGTGGATATGATTTGTTTTGATGGGCATTGCATCAAAGTCGTTTTCAATCTCTTTGTATAGATTTTCTAGGGTCTTTAGTTTTCCGAGTGAAGTTTTAATGACCATTTCCCAAATAACCACATCGCTTACAAAAACAGAATTGTTTCTATCGCTAATTAAGGCAATTGTTGAATTTTTTATCTTTTTTGGCTCTTGGTACCACCAAATCACAACGTGAGTATCGAGTAGAAGCCTCATTTCATAGATTCTTCAAACCCCTGAGGAGTTTCATCAAAATCAGGCGCCACCCAAATTTTTCCTTTCAGTTTGCCAGGCACTCTGTCCCCTTTCTCTTTGCCGATTTTGTTAAGTGACACAACAGGCTTTCCATTTCGCGCAATTACTATCTTTTCACCTTTCAGCACTCTTTCAATAAGGGAGGATAGATTTGTCTTTGCCTTATGAATGTTTATCGTTTCCATTTAGCTAAGTTAGCTAAGTTGAAATTAAAAACAAATCGATTCCAGTATTCTCATAGAAAAACAACAACTCCCTCCAGCCCCATTCCCCTTGAAGCTTTCACTAAAATAGTCGAGTCTGTTATTGGATTTTTCTTTAATTCGTCAATAAGTAATTCTCGGGTTTCAAAATGACGAGCAGCAGGACACTCCTCTTTCGCTGCGCGGATCAGAGTTCCACAAAGATAAACACGGTCCAATTTTTTTTCTTGAAGAAGCTTCCCCAACGTTCGATGTTCCTTTTCTGCCTCTTCTTCTAGTTCATACATATCACCAACAATGGCTACTTTGCTTTTCGTTTTCATACCCGCCAAACTTTCGACAGCCGCTTGCATGGAGCTCGGGTTTGCGTTGTAAGCATCCAAGATTATTGTATTTGTTCCTTTCTGAATGATCTGCGACCGCATGTTACCAGGTACATACTCGACAACTGCCTGTTCAGCTTTTGCCGGCTCTACACCAAAATAGTTGCCAATGCACAAAGCTGCCGCTATGTTTTCAAAATTGTAACTGCCAATTATTTGGGTGTTTAAGATCGTTCCTTCTTCCGTTTCGATTTTTATAAACGGATCCGCGCTAATCAATTCGCATTGATAGTAATCGCCCTTGGCAGGATAGAAAATCGGGTTTTTAAATCGCTTTGCCATATTGGCCAAAATCGGGTTTTGAGAGTTTATGAAAACGACCCCATCCTGTGTGATCAAATGTTGATACAACTCTGACTTTCCGCGAATGATGTTTTCAAAGCCGCCAAACGTTCCAATGTGAGCCTTCCCAATATTGGTGATAAAACCATGAGTGGGCTTAGCAATGGAACTGAGTAACGCTATTTCTCCAACATGATTTGCGCCCATCTCTATAATCGCTATCTCCACGGAAGAATCAATCGACAAAATAGTGAGCGGCACTCCAATGTGATTATTCAGGTTTCCTTTAGTAGCCAGCGTTATATACTTTTTGCTCAACACCGCGTTTAACAATTCCTTGCTGGTGGTTTTTCCATTAGAACCAGTGAGGCCAATGACTGGGATCTTTAAATGATCGCGGTGATACGTTGCCAATTGTTGCAAAGCGGTCAGTCCGTCTTCCACCAAAATGGTTCGATCGTCCGTGGCATATTCCTTTTCGTCCACTACCGCATAAATTGCTCCCTTGGCAATTGCTTCTTGGGCAAACGCATTAGCATTGTATTTCGGTCCTTTGATGGCGAAAAAGAGAGAGCCCGGAGCAATTTGTCTGGTGTCGGTAGAAACCTTGCCACTTTTTAGGTAGAGCTGGTATAGAGAGGCGATATCCATAATTGATTGCAGTGGGCTAAAGCTAAAAATTCAATTTATCTTGCTGCAAAGATAACAGGCATCGGTCGATCCACGTTTTAAACCCGGTATGTATAAACGTTTTTATTTGGTAGGCCTGTTTTTGATAGCATGGGGCTTTTCTCTGGCTCAGTTTACCTACAAACTAGATCAGACCATTAAAGGTGAAATTGATGGGAAGGGGTTGGTAAATACGATGGATCTCAATGGGGATGGTGGTGAGGATGTCGTTGTTTTTGATCGGACAGCCAACAAAGTAATCACTTACCTGGCTCAGGGCAATGTACTTCAATACGCGCCTGACTATGAATCGCTTTTTCCAACAGAGATCTCCCAATGGATGTTGTTGCGTGATTTTAATTGTGATGGCAAGAAAGACATCTTTACCAGCGACCCGTTTGGCATTATTGTCTTCGTGAACACTACTAAGCCCGGTAAACAACTCTCCTGGCGCGCCTATAACCCTGGCTTCCCATTGCTTACCGCTGGTTTTAGTTCTAATATCAATCTGAAAGTAAATGAAAGCGATATCCCCGCGATTGATGACGTGGATGGCGATGGGGACTTGGACATTTTAAACGTACGTTTTGTTGGAATCGGTACGGTAGAGTGGCACAAAAATTTAAGCATAGAACGGACGGGTCGCTGTGATTCCATGCAACTGCAACGGATCACCCAGACGTGGGGAGAGTTTGAAGATTGCGCCTGCGGAAAGATTTCATTTTCGGGTGGAAAAACATGTGATCAATTATTGAACGGAGGGCGAAGCCAGCATACAGGCGGCAAGGCTTTGTTGTCTATTGATTTGAATAATGATGGAATTCGCGAACTTTTTTTTTCTGAAGAATCCTGCACAAACCTTTATCTACTCTCGAACACTGGTTCCGTTGCCAATCCGCTCATGTCGGGTTTTTCAAATTTCCCGGCTGGTAATCCAATTGCGATGCCCTTTTTTCCAACCCCTTATTATGAAGACGTAGATTTTGACGGTATTCGCGATTTGGTGGTCTCTCCAAATCTATCTTCACGAAACTCATTGTCGAATGATTTTTCAAAATCGCTGTTGCTTTATAAGAACACCGGCACTGCCCAAGTGCCACAATTTACGCTAACGAAAAACAATTTTTTGCAGGAGCAAATGATTGACGTGGGTGATTTTTCGGTTCCCGCATTTTTTGACTTTGATGGAGATGGAGATCAAGACTTATTCGTATCAACCTATGTTAAAGGAACGTCCGCCACCATTTTTCAATTTGAAAACATTAATACCGCAGCGGTTCCTTACTTCAAACGGATTAGCGATGATTTTTTTGGGTTATCGGTGTTGAATTCCTACAATCTAAAAATTCAATTTGCGGATATGAATGCCGATGGAAAAATGGATCTCGCATTCAGCAGCACAAGCAAAGTAAACGGAAGAACGACACTTCGGTATATTGTCAATTCAGCGAATGACAGATTCCTGGTCGAAGATGCAACGCCAAAACCTACCAACTTGAGTCTCAGTCTCGGTGAGAATTGGATAGTAGTGGACGTAGAACAAGATGGACAAACGGATATTCTGGTAGGCAATGACACCGGTGGTGTTGAGTTTTGGAAAAACCAAGGTACCCCTGACACCAACACATATACGATGATCTCGTCCAATTTCCTTGGCTTTGGCAGTAGTACCGACAGACAAAATCTTTCTTTTGCTATAGCCGATCTGGATGCCGATGGAAAAGCAGATCTTGTAACCGGTGATCAACGTGGTGTACTTTCTATTTATCGTGACTTCCGCACGATCACCAGCGATGCACAACGCGTGACAAAGATTCTGTTCAATGAGCTAACCAATGAGTACGAAAGCCGAAACTTGGGCGGGCGAATTTGGCCAACAACCGCCAATCTCTTTAACAGCACCAAACCCGCAATCATTGTAGGTAACCTTCTGGGCGGGCTAATGATCTTACGGAATGACGAGGGCACGGAACTCCCACCAGAGCCAGCCGTTTCTATTTTTCCCAATCCTTACAACTTCAGCAATACTTCTCCTTTGAAAGTAAAATCAGATCGAGATGTGTTTGTTCGTTTCTACAATACATTGGGCCAGCCTTTGTCGGAGAATTATTTTGTGCCGGCTAACCAAGATTATCCCATCAATATGACACTGCTACCTGCCGGTGTGTATATTGCGCAGTTTTTATGGAATGGGAAAACCTATTCCAGACGTTTTGTAGTCTTCTAACCTCGCACTTCAGTCATCTGCATGAGTACTATTGCTTTTATCTTCGACATGGACGGTGTAATCATCGACAGTAACCCCTTTCACAAAGTTGCTTTGCATCAGTTTTGTGAAAAGTATGGTTACCATTTAACAGAAGAACAACTTCGCAACAGAATTTATGGGCGTACTAATAAGCAATGGATCACCAACCTCTTCGAAAGAGAGCTAAGCCCGGAAGAACTTCATGAGTTTGCCGAAGAAAAAGAGGGGCTATTTCGCGATTTGTATCAACATGACATTAAAGCCTTGGCCGGCCTAGACCAGTTTTTAGAAAAAATGAATGGGCAAAAATTGGCACGTGCCATTGGCACCTCAGCACCCCGCAGCAATGTTGATTTTGTGATGGCCAAGACGAACTTGAGTCGATACTTTCCGACAATACTGGATGATTCGTTTGTCGAACACGGGAAACCGAATCCTGAGATCTATTTGAAGTGTGCCGCTGCGTTGGGTTATCCGCCCTCCCGTTGTATTGTTTTTGAAGACTCTATATCAGGCGTGACAGCTGGCAGAGCCGCTGGCGCCAAAGTGGTGGGTGTCGCCACCACCCACACCCATAAAGAATTGGCGGAAACAGACTACATAATTGATGATTTTACCGATTTGGATCCGGCACAATTGATCAGTATCCTGTTCAAAAAACCAGATTAAGCGCGCGAGGACGGCATTTATTCAAATTGCCCGGTTATTTCTGGTTCGTCCTTGCTTATTTGAGGTTGTTTTGCCGATATTTGCAATCCCTTTTTGAAAAGGGCTAAAAAACGAAGATTTATGGCACGGGTTTGTCAAATTACTGGAAAAAGACCTCAAACGGGTAACAATGTTTCGCACGCTAATAACAAAACGAAGCGGAAATTCTACCCTAATCTCCAAACAAAGAAATTCTTTATTCCTGAGGAGGATAAGTGGGTCACCTTGAAAGTATCTACCAAAGCGATTAAAACGATCAATTTGAGAGGTATTTCAGCCGTTTTGAAAGAGGCAAAAGAAAAAGGCACGTTTACAGCCTAACATTTTTAACATAGTTACACCATGGCAAGGAACAAAAACAGAATACAAGTAATATTAGAGTGTACCGAGCACAAAGCAAGCGGTATGCCTGGCATGAGTCGCCACATTACTACTAAGAATCGTAAGAATACAACTGAGCGGATTGAGCTTAAGAAGTACAATCCTATCTTGAAAAAACAAACCATCCACAAAGAAATTAAATAACCATGGCAAAGAAAGTTGTTGCATCGCTCAAGAAAACAGACGGTAAAAACTACGCAAAGGTTATCCGTGCAGTAAGATCAGAGAAGACAGGTTCTTACATCTTCAAAGAAGAAATCGTTACTACTGATTTGGTAAAGGAAGTACTCGCCAAAAAGTAATTTGATTCCATAAATTTATAACGAAGTCCCCTTGAGGGACTTTTTTGTTTACCCTCTCAACCATGTCTTTTTTAGGAAATCTCTTTTCAAAAGAAAACCAGCCTGACCGCAAGGCAGGAAAAGAATCTCTCGACCAAGGTCTTGAGAAGTCGAAAGAGAATTTTTTTAGCAAACTTGGAAAAGCGATTGCCGGAAAATCTTCTGTTGACGAGGAAGTATTAGACCAACTGGAAGAGATCCTTATTTCTTCGGATGTAGGGGTAGACACCAGCATTTGCTTTCTGAAAACAATACGGAAGACCTGGCGGACTTTGAAACGCCTACAGGAAAAAAGCCTTATGTTCTTTTAGTAGTAGGCGTAAATGGAGTTGGCAAAACTACTACGATTGGAAAACTAGCTGCTCAATTTAAGAAAAGAGGAAAATCGGTTGTCCTTGGTGCAGCGGATACCTTCCGGGCCGCGGCTGTTGATCAATTAAAATTGTGGGGCGAGCGAGTAGGTGTTCCCGTCATTTCAAAAGGAATGAACACAGACCCTTCTGCAGTGGCTTTTGAAGCGGTTGAAAAAGGAATGGAGTTGGGAGCTGATGTCATCATCATAGACACAGCCGGGCGGCTTCACACCAAAATAAATTTGATGCAAGAGCTATCAAAGATTAAGCGTGTCATTCAAAAAGTGATTCCAGATGCCCCACACGATGTGATGCTGGTGTTGGATGGAAGCACGGGTCAAAATGCAGTTGTACAAGCACGAGAGTTTACCAAAGCAACAGATGTAACCTGTTTAGCCATTACTAAGTTAGACGGCACCGCCAAAGGTGGCGTTGTGATAGGTATCTCTGACGAATTCAAGATACCGGTAAAATACATTGGCGTAGGTGAAAAAATTGACGATCTCCAAACCTTTAACAAGAAGGAGTTTGTGGATTCGCTGTTTAAGAGATCGGTATCTTAAAAATAATTCTCCACAGCAAATCGATACTGGTCGATAAATATCTTTTTGAAAGCCTGAACATTATTCATTTCGTAAAAAAGTAAGATCGCCTTCTTATATTCGCTCGGGCTAATGCTGCGGTAGGATAGTGGGCATTTATTTGCAGCCAACAAAAGCGCATTAGCCGTCAGCCTTGCTGTTCTTTTATTTCCGTCATCAAAAGGTTGTATGTAACTTATCAACAGTAATGCTCTCAGCGCTTTCTCAAACACATTTTCAACATCATTTACCGACTTACATAAGTTTTCAACAGCTTCTTCTATTACAAACTGATTGTCGGGTGGAGTATACTTTGTCCCTGTAATTCTTACCTGTCGATTTCGGATTGATTTGGCGATGCCCAATTTCTGCGTAAGTAACGTATGTATATCAATAATTTTTGTGATCGCCAACTGATTGAACAAGTCTGCATTTTCTCTGGTGTATTCAATAGCTGCTTTGTGGTTCAAGAGCATGACTGCCTCTTCTTGGGTGTGGTTGGGGGCTGCAATATTGTATTTCAATAGTTGTTCAGTATCTAACAAATCATATGTATTGCCTTCTATTTGTGATGATTTCCAAGACAACTCAATCATCAACCTTTCAAATTCTCGTTTATAGTTTGTAGCCGAAATGTTCTTTATTTTCTTTTGATGGGATGCTGTGAGTTTATCCAATAAAGTGATTTCGCTCTTTGTGAACAACGGCACACTTTTAAAGCTCTCAAAAATGGATGGATTGTACTTATCTAAGATTTTACGACTGTCAACATCAATCTTGAAATAATCATCTACGCTGATTTTAGCATGGACTAGCCCTTTCAAGTTTACCCGGTATTTTGTGCTTGGGCCGTTTCCTTCCGAAAGAATAAAATTGCTCTTCTTTAACTTTACCAGCTGCCGATTCATTGTAGGGATCGAAACCTTTTTGTCTGCTTTTTCTAAAATTGAAGAAATACCGATCGGTTCATTTTTTAGTATGATCCAGAATATCTCTTGTTGACGCAGTGTATCCATGTGCTAATCCTATCATAAACATATAAAAATCCTATCAATATGATGAATTTAATCAATGGGAGTGATAGGATTAGTTGCGGATCGTATTCGATTGGGTTTAAAAACCTAATTCTTTACTCTGAGATTCGGGGTCTCTCGCCAGGCAAATCTCCAGAAAAGCTGATAATTGAAACCCCAGTAGGGCGTTTCAGAAATAATTCCATACCCGGGCATATCGTAAGGTTGTAAGGCACCACCTCCGCTTGCAGAGGGCGCAAACTTTATTCGAGCGGTATAGCCCATCCAAAAGCCACCCACAATCTTTACTCGCAAACCAGAGGTCACCTCTACCCAATTGCCGCTTACACTACTATTGGTTTCGTTGCCAACGATCCCACCAAAGCCTGTGTAAAAAGTGCTGTTCTTATATTGGACCGATTCATTGAAGGAAGATAGCCCATAACGCAAACCAATAAAAAACATATTCTTATCGGGATCCTTCAATAAAAAATTGATGTCGGCTCCTACTCGCAGGTAGTTCCCCGCATTTTGATAGTTACCATTACCCAACAATTGATTCGTTGCCCAGTATCCATAGTCAACCGTGAAATAATACCGCGAAAAATCAGTATCAAAATTTACCTCCCAACCTTTGAAGGCATTATCCATCGGAAAATATTTATTCTTTAGGGTGTCAGCCCGAGTCGCAGGCTTCTCTTGACCGAAGCTTGAAGTAGCACAGGCAAAAACAAGGAATAGGCTAAAAAAATACTTGCACATTGGTAATCCCTTTTAGCAGGCGGTTGCTCACTAATTTGTATTTGGTTGAATCGTAATTGGTTTGGGCAATCTTCAAATCGAGAAAGTAAGTGTATGCGCCACAACGGGGGGCGATAACTACACTTTCGCTGGCATAGCTAAACTCGATGCTATCTTTTCGTGTAATGACGCCCGATGTCGATCGGATATTAAAAACATATTTGATCGATTTCGTGCGGGGGTCAACAGGCAAAGTAACCGAAGTAAAAGTCTGATTGGCTTTGTACTTGATATAGGCCGTATCGATACCGGAGACAAGTACTGAATCGAACAACAAGGCGGAATCTACCACACTTCTAACGAGCGTGGTGGCATTGGTCTTTGTTTGTTTAAACTCTATTTTGATGGCTGTAGAAGCATTGATAAGGCAATCAGGTTCATTAAAACATGATACGCCAAACAATATTATCAACAAAAAAAGGAAAATTCGAGCCATTACTTTAGCAGCAAATATACTTCAACCACTGTGCCAACTTCCGTTCCGCAGCGCGTATTTTTCTTAAATTTGCCCCCTTATTACAAGAAATTGAAAACGAAAGGCGTTAAAAAGACGAAAGTCAATATCGTTACACTAGGTTGTTCTAAAAACCTCGTGGATTCGGAAGTATTGCTGACTCAATTAAAAGGTAATGGCATTGATGCCACCCACGAGTCAAAAAAAGATGATTCCAATATTGTCGTAATCAATACTTGTGGATTTATTGACAACGCCAAACAGGAATCAATCGATACTATTCTGCGCTATGTGGATGCCAAAGAAGAAGGATTGGTAGAAAAGGTGTATGTAACAGGCTGCCTTTCGCAACGCTACAGTCACGATTTAGAAAAAGAAATTCCGGAAGTGGACGCGTGGTTTGGTACACGTGATTTATCTCGACTACTAAAACAATTGAATGCCAATTACAAACATGAATTAGTCGGGGAACGCATTCTTACCAATCCCAGCCATTTTGCTTACCTGAAAATATCAGAAGGATGCGACCGCCCTTGTTCGTTTTGTGCCATTCCATTGATGCGCGGCAAACACGTTTCGCGGCCAATGGAAGAATTAGTGCTGGAGGCAAAAAATCTGGCAAAAAACGGAACCAAAGAACTACTACTCATTGCACAAGATTCTACCTATTACGGATTAGACATTTATAAAAAACGCAACCTCTCGGATCTTCTGAAAAAACTTTCAGATGTGGAAGGTATCGATTGGATCCGTTTGCATTATGCTTTCCCGATGGGTTTCCCGTTAGACGTTTTGGAAACCATGGCTGAGAGAGATAATATTTGCAACTACCTTGACATTCCACTTCAGCACGGCTCCTCTGAAATGTTGAAAATGATGAGGCGCGGCATCACTCGCGAAAAAACGGAAGAACTTTTGCAGACCATTCGGGCGAAAGTGCCGGGCATTGCCATTCGCACGACTTTAATTGCCGGGCACCCTGGTGAATCAGAAGCTTACTTTGAAGAGATGATGCGATTTGTAGAGCATTCTCGTTTCGATCGATTAGGCGTGTTTCCCTATTCACATGAAGAAAACACCCACTCACATTCTTTTGCGGATGATGTTCCGGCTGTTGTAAAACAAGAGCGTGTTGATGCATTGATGGAATTGCAGCAGGGGATTTCGCTGGAGCTTAATCAAGCGAAACTCGGCAAGACATTCAAAGTTCTTGTTGACCGGAAAGAAGGCGGAAGTTTTATTGGTCGAACAGAGTATGATTCACCTGAAGTGGATAATGAAGTTATCTTTGAAGGCACAAGTGAGTATCTACGGATTGGAGACTTTGTCCAGGCCAAAGTCAACAGTGCCACCGAGTTTGATTTAATAGCACAAGTCGTTTAGAATTTTTTAACAAATCAACCCTTCGTGTCTAGAACTTAAGTCCCCAACCAACCGTTATTTGCAAGGATGCTTAATAATTATCTGATTTGTTGCTGATACTTGTACTGCGTAGCTTTCGTAAAAAAATGAATCCATCAATTTAAGTGCAAGATGAGAAGTTGTCAAATAAACTTATCAGCGAAGTAGTATGAAGACAAGAAAGATTGACTTTACCGATACCCACGCATTTAGTCCCTTCTTTCTCGATTACATCAATCAAAAAGATACCCTTAAAAAATTCTATTCGCGATTTCCTTCGGTCGCAAGTTTCGAAGACCAAATCAAAGAGAAGTCTAATTTCTCTCACGAAAAACGACTGTCGCTGGCAAAGGAATTAACTGATCAATACAGCAACCTAACCATCACCGAAAAGGTAAAGGAGAATATTTACTCACTGGAGGATTCTAAGACATTTACTATTACTACCGGTCATCAATTAAATATTTTTACCGGTCCTCTTTATTTCATTTATAAGATTATCACGGTAATCAACGCGTGCAAAGAACTAAAGGCAGCCTATCCAGCCTATCATTTTGTACCGGTTTATTGGATGGCTGCTGAAGATCACGACTATGAAGAGATCAAATATTTTCGCTTGTACGGAAAAAAATATGTTTGGAACACTGAACAACAGGGCGCAGTAGGCAGATTTCACACGAAAGAATTAAAGAATCTTTTCAATGAAATACCTGGAGAAATATCCCTTTTTAGGGAGGCCTATACCAAGAGCAAAAATCTATCGCAAGCCGTGCGTCATTATGTCAATGCACTATTTGGAGGAGAAGGACTGGTGGTAGTAGATGCCGATAATCGCGAATTGAAAAAATCGTTCGCGCATGTTATCAAGGATGACCTGTTCAAACACAGCGCAAAGTCTTTGGTTGATCAAGCCACACAAGAACTTCAAAGCAGCGGCTATCATACACAAGTCAATGCCCGTGAGATAAACTTTTTTTACTTGATTGATGGGCTGCGCAGTCGACTGGAAAAAACAGCTGGCGGATTTCAAGTGGTCGACTCAACGTTGAAATTTTCAGATGCAGAAATGGAGAAAATGATTTTGGATGAGCCTGAAAAATTTAGCCCAAATGTTGTTTTGCGTCCTTTGTATCAAGAGGTGATTTTACCCAACCTGGCCTATTGCGGTGGCCCGGCTGAGTTGGTGTATTGGCTACAATTGAAAGGCGTATTCGAAAATTTTGAAACTCCTTTTCCTATACTGCTCCCACGATCTTTTGCGATGGTGATGGATGAGCCAACGATGAAAAAATTTGAAAAAACAAAATTAGAGATCAAGGATTTATTTGAAGAGAAAAACTATTTATTTAATCATTGGATTGCGCAGAATAGCAATCATCAACTTTCGTTAGGCAAAGAATTAGAAACCATTCAACATATCCTGAATGAAGTAAAAGAACGCGCCACTAAAATCGATGCAACGCTTTCGAAATTCGTTGGTGCGGAAACACAAAGAGCCGTCAATGGACTAGAGAAAATTGAGAAGAAAATGCTACGGGCAGAAAAGCGTCTACATGCTGACAAACTTCGACAAATTGAGGCCGTGAAGGATTCTCTATTTCCAAACGGAAGTTTACAAGAACGAACCGACAACTTTCTAAACTTCTATCAAAGCGATCCGTCTTTTATCTGCAAGGCGAGCGATCATCTTGCCCCATTTGACTTTAAATTCAATGTGCTGATCTATGACTAAAGAAGAGGTTCGAAAAGCATCTCTTCAGAAGAGGCTTGCCCTATCCGAGGGTGCCTATCAGCAACTTAATTTTCAACTTTACAATCAGTTCTTTGCTCAAATTGACCTTTCATTCATCAAGTGCATCCATATTTTTTTGCCCATCGAAAGTAAAAAAGAACCCGACACGTGGCCAATTATTGATCGTATTCGAAGAGAATTCCCAAACGTTCGGATTTCAATCCCTAAAGTGGTTGGCGATCATTTAGAGAATATCTATTTCGAAGGGCTTCATCAACTCAAAAAAAACAAGTGGGGAATATTGGAGCCAGAACAGGGAGTTCCTACTCCCACTGAAAAAATTGACATGGTGATTGTTCCTCTCCTGGCAGTTGACAACAACGGGCACCGTGTTGGTTATGGCAAAGGATTTTATGATCGGTTTTTGGCAGAGTGCCGAATACGCTGTCAGCGAGTCGGAATTTCATTTTTCCCGCCAATAGACGTGATTGAAGATGTAGATGAAAATGACATTGTGCTTAGCCATTGTATTACGCCACGTCAATTTTTTGCTTTCGGCAATATGCTTTGATTTTGAATATCTAAAAGGTAATTTTAATACTTCATTCTTGCATCCCTATGAAAAATGAAGAGAAAATAATTGAATTATTGGCTGAATATCTTCAAAAGACTGATAGAATTTTAGATCGGCTAGATAGCCACGATCATTTGTTTGGAGAAATCTTAAAAAGAATTGACATCAATTCACAGCAAATCCATCAACTACAAACCGAAACTAAAGAACTACGAAGTGAATCTCTCAAACATGATATCAAAAACGATGTTTTGCTGAGGGAGATATTATCCATCTCGAAACGGGTAATGACGTTGGAAGAAAAGAATAATCTTTTTGGTTAACAAATTGTACCGCTGGCTCCTTAGTTCCTCGGTTTCTTGTGCAACGGGTTGAAAACTTTCAATGCAGTTTAAAATCTGCATTTTTCTTTCGTTAGTGGCTGTCTCAGGGTAGCTTTAGGAAGTGTTTGTCAGAAGAAAACCTAGTAAGGGCGGAGTTGTAAGTATCCAACTTTTCAGCAATATCCATGGTAAGTACTCGGTTGTAAAAACGATTGGAAGTTCAAAAGACCCTGAACAAATACATACTCTAGTTGCCGAAGGCGAACAACACATTTCTTCATTTACAAAGCAATCGAAAATCAATTTCGAAATTGAAAACGAGCGAGTTATAATCGATTTGTTTTTCAAAGGCATTGACGCTATTCGGCAAATTGTTTGATGAGATCGGGTTCAATAAAATCAGTAGTGAACTCTTGCGTCCGTTGGGATTCCCCAGAACTAGAACAAGAATATGGCGACAAAGCGAAGCGGCTTCTTGAGAAGTTAATTCTTGATAGAAACGTGGAAGTTCAAATTCAAGGTAAAGACCCGTTGGGTAATCGTCTGGGAATTATCTTGATCGATGGAGAAGACCCTCGTGAAAAATTACTGGAAGAAGGCTTAGCTTGGACATCTGAAAGGAATCCGATTGAAGCATTTGAAACGATTAAGGAGAAATCAAAGGAAAACCGAAAAGGACTTTGGAAAGAAATCGAACCTACGCCTCCCTGGATTTTTCGCAGACAGCAAACGATGCTGCAGTTCAAGACGAGTTAGAAGCCATTCCACTATCATACTCAATCACTTGAAACTTGAAAGATGCTAGGGTAAACTAATAGGGTCGTACCATTTGCTTCCAATCGTTGAGTTAGGCTAGCTCCAACCCTTCACTCATGGATTGAGGACGAAACCAGTTTATCATTGGCTAGTCTTCTAAACACTAAAGGCGTAAACCAAATAGCCACCACGAGTTTTGTTATCCCAAACCATGTTAGATAATATTTGGAACTATTTACATTGACTACATACCAAGCTACAAACGATTTGATATCGGTCTGGTGGCCTTTTAGATAAAAGTATCCTATTAAATTGTTGATGGTAGCGAGAACTGAACCGGCAAAGTGAAAAATGAAAAGCCCTATCCCAAGTTTAGCTCCCCAAATGGTGCCCCATTTGGGGAGCTTTCCTTTAATGAATCTTACACTCAGAAAAAAGCCTAAAACAAAAAGCGCACCTTGAAGCGAAGCAAGTAGAATTGTCCCCGGCCATCCTAAGTGAAACCATCTTACCCAAACATTAAATTCATATTTTAAATCTGGTGTTACTAGATAAGTTGACAATAGGTCAGTCGAGATAAAAAAAACCAACCAAATTGACAAACGGTAAAAAAGTTTAGGAAATTTTTTCACGCAGCTTAGTTTAAGGCTTTTATTTTCGGAGTACCAAGGGGCAAAGAATGTTCGATCAATCAATTATTATTCTAATGTCCTATACCTGGCTTCAATTTCGCTGTAGGTCGTGTGGAAATCGCCTGATGGTAGAGAATCAATAAGATCATTCAATCCAACTGCGCCAACAATGTCAAGCCATCTGGCAAGCTCATTCTTTGAATACATATAATTGTACCATTGAAGCTCATTATAAAAATATTTTTTGCTAGCCAGGCTAGCGAAATTGGGAATAAAAGACTTATTTTCTGACGAATACTTAACCCACATTTCATCCGAATATCTACTTTCGGTATTCATTTGCATAGCCAATCCTTCATCAAACCAAATTGGAATGAAATACTCTGATAAAAGCCATCTTGGAAAAGGAAGCCTACTATACAACTCTGCATGACAAAGTTCATGACCAATTACCGATGAAGTTAGTCCGTTTTGTCCAGCTACGACATGATTAAAGAATGGTGATACAACAAAACCTGCGCTCGAAGAACTTGGATTAAACATTCTCTCCGTAACAGAATCAGCACAATATATGATGTTGACGTCAGCCTTGATGCCACCCCATGTTCTGGTAACCCTGCTTTTTGCTGAATCAATAGCGAGCAAAAGCCTTTCTCGAATAGCTTTTGGTGTTCCGCTACTTACATAAACGTTTGTTGAAATTTTCTCGAAACCATAACTTTCAACAAAAACTCCTCGAAGGTGTTTGTGATATCTGATCAAAAAGATTGACGCGGCAACTAAAAGAAAAACAAAGAATTTTAATAAAATCTTATTCATCTGAGCAAATTGGGGATTTCAAAAATATTGAAATCCCCGTCAATTATTTATCTTTTTACCGCACACGAATCTGGTGGACAAGGAACTTCTTGTATTGGAGTTTCCATCGGGACGGCCCCACCTAGCTCCATTGGTTTAACTGACGCGCAACCAAGTAGTGCAACTGCAGCCACTACGAACCAAAAAAGCCCACCTTCAATTCCAGTTAAATCGCTTTCATTTAGCTCGACTAAGCCGAACTGTTCTAAGTTTAAAGTTTTCATAATTATTTGGTTATAACGTGAAAATGATATTTCAGCCCTGGCCAGAAGCCTTGATCTGAAAGTATTGGTAGCGGGGAGTATTTTCCAAATCAAAACGTAAAATACCTGATAAATCAGGTATAAAAACCACCTGATTTATCAGGTATTGGCATACGCTTTTTCTTCCATCACTGGAAACAGCTGCTTTCATAACTCCTAGTATTGCCTTCGATTGTTGATCAATTGCTTGGGTGAGGTTTATTACACTTTTGAAGTACAAGCGGATGCTTGCCCTAGATAGGGCTTTGGGTACCCTGATCAAATGTCAAGTCAAAAAAAAAACAGAAAAAAATGGAGCAAACCAAGTCTACCCCACTTTTTGGGTTTATTTTTTTCTCTAAAGTCACCACTAGCCTTTAAAAACGGATCTTCAATTGAAATTTGTAGACGAATTAGTTAATCCAATTTCCTAATTTTTTTGTACAAACCTATTGAGTATATAGCCATTGATATCGCAACCATAAAAAATGGGAATGTTTTCATAAGGTAGTGAGTATTAAATCCTGTCTCCGAATTTAAGCCCTCAAAAAGACCCTTAATTGAGAAAAAAATACCAATACCAAAGATTGTGGATGACAAGACCAAAAATCTCTTTTCCTTAATTGCCTTTTCCATATTTAATCTCCAATAACATCATCTATTGCAGAACCTAATCCAATGCCGGCTGCGGTGGCCGCTGGCACAATAAAAAAAGCAGTAGGAGGGGCAACAAATAGAGCCACAACTCCAATGACAGCAAGGCCGAGTCCAAGGATGGATTTAGCATCAGCTTTGCCCCCGTTAATTTGAGACATATCGTTTTTTTGCAATTCTTTCACTCCCATGTCTTCCAATTCAAATGTTTTCATAGTTTGTATTTTTTAAGTCGCGTTATTTGTTTTAAAACTCATTTTCAGCCCCGGCCGAAACCCTTGATATAAAAGTATTGTTGTCAAAAAGCATTTTCCAAACCAAAACCTAAAATACCTGAAAAATCAGGTATAAAAACCACCTGATTTATCAGGTATTGGCATACGTTTTTTCTTCCATCATAGGAAACTGCTGCCGCCACAACTCATAGTATTGTTTTCGATTGCTGATCAGTTGATCGTGATGCCCTTCTTCAACAACAGTGCCTTGAGATAGCACCACAATTTTGTCGGCTCGCAAAACCGAGCTGAGGCGGTGGGCGATCAGAATAACTGTCTTTTCATTCTCTCGCATCCATTCAACCATGCGATGCACATATTGCTCAGAGGCAGAGTCCAAGGCCGATGTAGCTTCATCTAGTATCAATACTTCCGGGTCGCGGTAAAGCGCCCGTGCGATAGCAATGCGTTGTTTTTGCCCACCTGATAACGTAGCTCCATTCTCACCCAAATAAGTATTGAACCCAGCCGGTAATTTTTCAATAAACTCCATTATACCCAAAGAAGTGCAAATGGAAATGATCTTTTTCATGTCGGGCTGGTAATCTCCAACCGCAATGTTATCGACTACATTTCCGGCAAAGAGATCTACCTTTTGGGGCACTACACCAACCAAGTGCCGGAGCGAGTTATTCTCAATGTACTTCAGATCGTATTCACCGATGCGGATGCTGCCGGACAAAATAGGATACAGATTTTGCAAAATATTGATCAACGTAGATTTTCCAGAACCGCTTTCGCCCACTAAAGCCGTTACTTTTCCCTTAGGCACAACGAGATTGAAATCTTGAAAAACGGTGACCCGTGAGCCATAACGAAATGCTACATTTTTGAATTCAATATCTCCAACCATTTCACGAGTTAGTGTCACTTTGTTTTCATCGCTTTCTCGTTCCAAATCCATAATCTCAAACAAACGATCTGCCGCAATCATTGCATTTTGAATAGTTTTGTTCATACCAATTAAGCTACTGACCGGGCCAGTGAAATAACCAATCAATGCATAGAACGATAACAACTCACCTGGTGTAATCTGACTATCCAACACAAAACCTGCACCCACCCAAAGTAAAATGATAGTGAATAGCCTCGAGATAAACTCAGTAGAAAAATTGGAAAACAAATTATTCAATCCGGACTTATAAACCGTCTGCAACAGATTATAGAATTTATCTTCCGTTTTTATATTGGCATGTTGCTCTAACCCGAAGCTCTTGATGGTGCTTACGGAATTGAGCGACTCCACTAGTTGCGATTCCAACTCCGCAGAGTTCTCCATCAATTTACGTTCTGCCTTTTTGTTCAACCGATTAGTGATGTAGTAAATGATGGAATAGAATGGGATCACCAATAAAATCACAACCGCCAATTTCCAATAGTAGGTGAACATGAGCGCGAAGGAAAACACGATCATGAAAAAATTAACGGCCAGGTTTATAGACACATCATTGATGAACGCCCTGATCTTTACCGCATCATTGATGCGCGAAAGGATTTCACCCACGCGCATTGTATCAAAAAATTGCTGTGGAAGTTTGAGCAAGTGTTTGTAGTAGCCGAGTATTAATCGGGAATCGATCATTTGCCCGGTTTGCACCGTAAACAGACTTTTGGTGTAGCCAATAAAAATGGATAAGAGCAGCAAGGCCACCATTGCAATACTCATCAGATTCAACAAATTTCTATTGCCATCTACCAACACATAGTCTACAATCTTCTGCACATAAATAGAAGTGGAAAGACCGAGGATGGTATAGACCAGTGCACCAAATAGTGCCTGAATCATAACACTTCTGTGAGGATGTACCAATCGCCAAAAACGCGAGGTCATCGCCTCTTTCTTATCACCTTTTTGAAAAGTTTCGCCCGGCAATAAAAGAATCAAAACACCTGTCCAAATCTTTTTAAATTCCTCATGCGTGTGCCTGTGTACCTGACCATCGCCCGGATCCATTACTTCAATATATTTTGGCGTGGCATCGTAGATAACAACATAGTGGTGCAGCACTTCTTTGATGATGACGTGCGCAATGGCAGGCTTTGGTATTTTAAACAGACTTTCAAAAGGCCCTTTCACTCCCTTGGCTTGAAACCCAAGCTTCTCCGCAGCCTCGATCATTCCGAGTACATTCGTTCCCTTTTTATCGGTCGATGCCAACTGACGAATGCGCGCTACGGGTAACTGCAATTCGTAATGCGCGGCAATGGATGCAAGGCAAGCCGCACCGCAGTCGGTGATGTCGCGTTGTTTTATTTTTGGAATTTTCATACAACTACCTATTCATTATTTAGCTGTCCAAAACAATACCTATCTTTGCCTTTACAAAATCACCATGTGAAGAAAACAGTTACTATACAAATGAAAGATGATGCTGCCAAAATATGGCAAACTCTTCCTATTGAAGCACAGGCGATCTTAACAGCTGGCGCGTTGTCAGCATTGCTGGCTGGAGAATTGTATCCTACAGGCACCGACCAATTGGAACTGGCCATCTCGTTAGCAGAAAAAGGCGTTCCTGCTGATATGATCAGCAGATTGACTCGATTGGATAAGGATGTATTTGAATCCTTTCTTAGCAAATAATCAATAATGCGTTTTGTATTTGATACCAACACACTCATCAGCGCCATTCTAAAACCAAACGGCATCGTCATGCAAGTGGTGAATGTTGCCTTGCAAAAAGGTATCATTGTTTTTAGTGCTGAAACAAAAGCTGAAATAGTAAGCGTTATCCAACGCGATAAATTCAACAAATACCTTTCTTTGGCCGAGCGGTTGAAAGCCGTAGAGAACATTTTCGCTAAGGGTATGGACCTGGATACAAAAACTACTGATCTTATAATGTGCCGAGATTTTTCAGATGTAAAATTTCTGCGACTGGCCTTCGAGGCCAAAGCAGATTGCATTATCAGTGGTGATGCCGACTTAAAGGTATTGAACCCGTTTCGAGGGATACCCATTTTTTCCATCACTGAGTTTAGTTCCTTCATCACGCCCCTTTAATTTTTTACTCCATTATTATGTTGCAGCCAGAGAGATTCGCAAACGATTTCTCTATAGCCAATCACCAGTTACTCCTTACCCACTAACCGGAAACTGGCAACCGGAAACAGAGTGCCCTTACTAACTCCTAACTACTTCAAATTCGGATTCACCCAATCATCCACCTTGTCATACATCAACTGCCACAGACTCCGCTCAGTAACTATAAACCTCGCTTGCAACGTCATTCCTTTTTTCAAATAGCCTTTGTAGCCACTTTTCAGTTGAAGGAAATCCTTATTTAGTGAGCAGCGCACCTCAAAAACAGGTTTGTTGTCAATGAGCTTAATATCTTGTGGCACTGCGATGACTTTGCCGGTGGCCATTCCCCATTGATTGTAGTTGAACGCATCCACCTGTAGGCGCACGTTCATATCTTTTTTGATAAAACCAATATCGTTTGGCTGCACATAAGCAATCACGAGCATGCTGGTATCGGGCGAAATCTGCCCTAGCTCTTGGTTGGCAAAAACATTGCTGCCCACATATACGCCTGTTAAATTTTGCAGCGTGCCGCTTACCGGTGCTGTGATGGTAAGCAGGGCTTTCTCTTTTTGTATGCGTACGAGCTGGCTCTCCAACTCATTCTTTTCCTCTTGCAGCGTTTTCAATTCACTTTGCCATTGGCTGCGCTGTGTTTCTTTCAGTTGGGCTCTAGCATCTTCTGCCTTTTTAAGTTCAAACTGAAAATTTTCAAACTCCATTGCAGCAATTACTTTTTCTTGGTAAAGTTTTAATTGGCGGTCATGTGCTTGCTTGGCCTTGTTGTAAACCGTTTGTGCTTCGATTAGCCTTTGTTGATACGTAAAATAGCTTTGCTGGTAGACTGCACTATTAAAAATTGGTTTTGTAGGTAGAGGTATTTTTGAAGCTCCGATTGCCAGCTCAACATCTTGCATCAATGATTGCTTTAGTACTATCTTCTCCTGGAAAAAATGTTCCTGCTCATTGAGGGTCTCTGATTCAAGTACATAAAGTAACTCCCCTGCCTTTACTTTTTTGTTTTCTGCTGCATGCGCTTCCTTTATCTTACCCGAGCTAATGCAATGGATTACGTTCACCTCAGAGGCAGGCCGGATAAGTGCCGAAGAGCGTACACTCACATCTGTTTTCAAATAAGGCATAGCGCCAAGCGCTATAAAGCAGCAGACAATGCAGCCAACATAAATAATAGCGGTGCGGGTATAGGCGGGGAAGTAAGTGTTTTCGGGGAACATTTTGTTTTAATTGATCATACTTTCGATGCACAAGCGGATGCTTGAGCTAGTTAGGGAGGACAAGAGCCAAGGCAAGAATCAATCATGTTCTCTCGTCAGCTGTTTAAAGGTTTGCTTTGCGGGGACACAACCAAGGCTGAACCAAATTTTCGAAAAAATGCTAAGGCAACAATAAGCGCGATCGGAATACTCAACAAGTAATCATAAAAAACTCCAGCATGATCAAAAACAAAATAGTCAAACGCGTAGTAATACTTGGACAACTTATAGAGTTTTGACTGACTGTGATTTAGATAAACAAAATAAATCATGTTATTTAAAGTGGCAATGCCATGGAAATAAATCGATAATCTAATTGCCAAAAAGCCAAAAAAAACCAAAAGAGTTTCCATTTTCAGCAAATTTATAGATAGAAAATTAAATGCTGCCTTAGAAGCCTCAATAACAGATAGTGAGTCTTGTTGCAATCCATATAACTTTTTCCTACTGTACTTATCTAGTAGAATAAGAATTGCGGCTTCAATAGTCCTATGGATAAAGATTGCTGTCCAACCAAAGTTCAAAACACTCACCACAAAAGATGTTTCGTGTTCTAGTGTTGGACTTCCAAGATAGGTTGTTAAGATATCTGAAGCCACCACAATTAAATACCAAAAAATAACTCTATTATACACCATAGTTGTAATTTGAAAATTTGAATGCATGAATTCATATCCATGCATTCAAATCTCAATGTGATTTAGCAACTCTCTTCTGGTGACTTCCGTGGTATGAGTTTATCTGAACAGAAACAACTAGACATACAAAACGCGAGAACAATGAACCAAATAATGCCTCCTTCGGTTTTCTTCAACTCATCTTTGTTTAATTCTAACAAGCCCAAATTACCTAACTCAAATGTTTTCATAATTTTTTTTTAAAGTTAAAAGTTCATTTTCAGCCCCGGCCGGAAGCCTTGATGTGAAAGTATTACTACCGGGCGGCAATTTCCAAATCCAAACCTAAAATACCTGATTTATCAGGTATCAAAACCACCTGATTTATCAGGTATCTTTGGCAAAAAATGAAGAATAAGCCCTCTGCTTTCTTGTTAGCCGATAATCATACATTATTTCGGTGGGACTGAAACAGTTGCTACAACAGCGATTCACCGCAAGCCTTGCAATTACTAGTTCAACAGATTGAGAGTTTTCATAAAGCAACAGACAATGCTACCTATGTAAAAGATTTAATGGACAAAAATGGCGGTGCGGGTGTAGGTGGGGAAGTAAGCATTTTTAAGGAACACTTTTTTTAGCTATTGAATCGATTTTTGGAAGTGAATACGCTAAAAAATTCAAAAAAATTACCTATTGGAAATACTTTTTTGGAAGCTTTATGATATTCTGTTTCTTCCAAAAGCTAGTGTCGTATTTCAATTTAACTGAGTTCGAAAATGTCTTATCTTTATTGATCTCACTTGAGCGGAAAGGGACTACATCCTTTAAATTCATTTCTGTTACAACCGCATCTACAACTATTTTGCTAACCTTCAATGGACTCTTGCTTTCTCTAAATTCCACAATTGCCTGGCCGTTACTGAAACACCACCTATCTCCTATCTGCCGATACGATGAGGTTATTTTGTATGATTCAACTTTATATGTTCCCTTGCTTATGCCTCGCAAACCTACCGGAGTCAGTTCAATAACGGCCTTTACAAAAGCATAGTTTTTCTTCTCGATTATCAATTGACCACGGTATTTCTGCAAATCGGAATAGAATTTTATTTGATAGCACTCAACCCCTTCTAACTTTGAGCTTGATGCGAATTCGAAATGATAGTTTCTCAATAGTCGCAGTTTAGTAAAGGAGGGTTGTATTTTTATAAAGTCTAGAAAGACGGTGCCTTCAATTCCGTTGACAACTTCTGTTTTATAATTATTGGATACTAGATTAGGTGAAGATACAATCTGTCCTTTGAGAACCTTTACTTGATTTTCGCTGATAAAATCAAAGAATGGAGCAGAGTAAGTAATGGTCAGTGCTTCCCCCATGTAAGCGAAATTGTCGTTTTCGTAGCGTGTCTCCCTATTGAATGCGGTAAGATAAATGCCTGTATTAAGATAGTTCAATGAAATATTTCCTATTGCTTTTTCTATAACAGACTGGGCAGTCAAACTGCCGACAGTTATTTCACCAAGAATTATACTCTCTTCTTCCATTACAAACTGCAGTCTTTCATCGACACCGGCAAGAATGTGCGACTTTTTTTTATAGCCAATATAACTTATCGTCAAAGTCTTATCTTTCGCTTCAATAGGTAAATACAATGCAAATTCGCCATCTTGATTTGTTGTGACTCCTTTACCCAAGTCGGATACATAAACATTTGCAAACGGTAACACCTGCATACTAGATGTTTTAACAGATCCAATAACGCAAAAAGTGCTTTTACTATTTGTATCTAACTTGCCTAGCAGAAACGCAATAAAAACCAGGAAATGGGTAATCATAAAATACTTATTGAAAGACCAGCTGATAAAATCAGGCTTTCATCCAAATTCAAGATACCTGGTAGGAAGCCCTGACTTTTGTACAAGGCGTTCAAGTCAAAGTCAATTCTTTTGATATTGCTTGCCTTTCTTGGTTTTGTTTGATAATGCAGGCCAATCTCGGATGCACCTCCTAAAGAACCACTTCTATCCTTAAATGAAAGATGCTCTGGTTGACTCCAGAGGTTTGCAGACCAGTCAAATTTGATTTTGTTTGATAAATTTAAGTCATATAGAGCTAGGGATATCCCCGGAAAAATACTTTTATCATTAATAATTTCCCTGAAAGTAACTTTCGCTTTTAAACCATTTGTATTCCTAAACCAAAAATCCTGATTGTAAATCTCGCCTAACGGTGAAAGCAATTGCGACAACGAGAATGCCATTTCAGTATTGGGAGATAGTTGAATACCTTTGGCTCCAATTATAAAGTTTGAAAAAAGGTTCAAAAAGGATAAGTATGCCACTCGCGTCAAATAATTTTTTTCACTATTTGATAGATCTGAATAAACAACATTACGTTTAAATTGTAGGGTGTCATTAAATATGTTTTTTACATAAGAATAGACGTTTATGCTCGCTATCCTTTGGTCTAATTGGTTATTGCTAATTGAGATATCTTCAGAAAATGAAGGAAATAACGAAAATATGTGATAGCCATAACAAAGCATTTTTCGTATGAAATAGTCATACTTAACGTTTTGGAAATCTTCATTTTGGAAAAAGAGCATAGTCTCCATTTCATTTAGCCATAGATAATTTGATTCAGTAGTGGAACTAAATAGCCTGATATATTGATTGAAAGATTTTGACTTAAGCGAACTTAAATCTTGGTCTGACACTTTATTGACCGATGTCTCTGGCAAAGCAAATGACCAAGGCGAATACTGTGAACCAATCTGATTATAGGTTAGTATTGCTCTTTGACTTTCAGCTTGAGAGAAGGGTATAATTATGGCAAATGCAGCGGCTGATTGGATTACGCAATCCTCTAAGCTAGAAAAAGAATCATGACTTTTTTTAGCCATCACTCTATACGAGGATTGGATGTTATTTATGCTTTGCCTAATTGTTTGGTGTTGTAAAGGGGTATCAAATAATGTAAAGGAATATCGAAAAAAAGATGACCCAACAGTTTGCCCGCTACTAGTTGTTGCAAGGAAAAAAGTTAAAAATATAATGCAATAAAGGACTTTTGAAACTGACATCAATTGAAACTAAATTTAGAAAACATAAAAAGAGTCGCGGACTCTTTTTATGTTTTCCAATTCCGAGCAGAAACTTTTTAATAGGTCACCATTGCTCCATATTAAATCGTTCACCATTTATAATCACATCCTTTACAAAATTTGCAGCTCCCCATAGGCAAACCCCAACAGCAATAACCGCGCAAATAGCTGCAAACAAACCTCCTCCGGTTGTTTCTCTCATTTCATTTGAGTCCATCTCTTTTAAACCCATTCCCTCAACGTTCAAATTTTTCATAAAATTGCTTTTTTAGTTTAAATTTATTTTTCAGCCCCGGCCGGAAGCCTTGATGTGAAAGTATTGGTGGCGGAGAGTAATTTCCAAACCCAAACCTAAAATACCTGAAAAATCAGGTATAAAAACCACCTGATTTATCAGGTATCTTTGGCAAAAAATGAAGAATAAGCCCACTTCTTTCTTGTTAGCCGATGACCACCCTATTGTGGCAGTAGGGCTGAAAGAAGTATTAGAACAGGAGTTCACAACTGCCAAGTTTTAGACTGCGCGCACCGGGCAAGAAGCCTTGGCTGTACTGGCGCAACATCCGATAGATATTCTTTTTCTGGATGTGCGTATGCCGGCACAAGATGCTTACGGTGCCTTTCCTGCTATTAAAAAACAATATCCGGCTACGAAAGTGATCCTTTACACGCAGTTTATGGCCAAAGATATGATCCTCCACTTTTTGCAACAAGGCGTTAACTCAATCCTATTCAAAGGCGAAACCGATGACATTTGCGAGGTGGTGGAACAAGTATGGGCAACGGGCAAATGGCTTTCGCACTCTGTACGTGAGTTGGTGGAAGGCCAACTGGGTGAAAAACCCATCCACAAATTGCCGCTGGGTGAAAATGAACGAAACATCATAAAGCACATTTCAGAAGGGAAATCCAGCAAAGAAATAGCTACGCTCCTGCACTTGGGTGAAAATACCATCAATAGCTATCGGCAAAGTTTATTGAAGAAAACCGGCACGAAAAATACCGATGAGTTAATCCGCTACGCTTTTAACAGTGGATTGATCTGATGATTCCTTCAATTGAAAAGTGATTTCGAGATGTAAACCCTTGATATCAAAAGGTTGTTTTGAAATTTGCCCACTCATAAGCGCTATGCGCCTCGTAACAGATTTTCCCACTTCCCGGGTGCCAAGTAATTGCTGTCCATCGTCACGCACAAAAAATACGAGTTTTCCATTTTGCTCCCAGTTCAATGTGAAGTTCATATGCCAACAGTCGGAGTACTTAATCGCGTTAGCTACCAGCTCCTGCACGATGCGGTAGATGGAGATTGCTAGCAACTCTTCAGTTTTACGGGGTGTTCCTTTTTGGTAAACCGCAAAAGCAATGCCTCGCAACCCACTGTTTTTCTCTAGAAATCGTTCAATCGATTGATACAAATTGTTTACGTCTAACGCCAGTGGTTTGATCTGTTCGATAGCATGCCTTAGTTCATAAGAAGCTCCGGATATCATATTTCTAACAGATTGAAGCAATCGAAAAGTCTCGTCTGAGATGGTGTCTCTTCTAATGAGTGCCAGTTTATTTTGTGCCGCTGCAAAATAGGCTCCCATTGCATCGTGAATATCAGCCGAAATACGCTTTCGCTCCATCGCCACTGCTTGCTCTTCTGCCCAAAACCTGTCCCGCTCTCGTTGCTTATTCATCTCATCAAACTTTCTTTTGAATGAAGTGAGCGCGTTGTCCATATTGGCTCGGTGCATGAGTGCTGTTTTTACTCGCTTTTTCATGCGAAGCCAAATGCAGCCTGCTCCCAATAAAAAACCAAAAAGCAAAAAAAAGATATAGATGAACAAATCGGTTGACTGTGGCATAAATTTCTTGGAGCAAATCTAAATTTAAAACCAGCTTTGCGCAACGTGGTTTTCCACGTAAAAAATACGGGAAAAACCACGTTGTCTAGTGAAAGAAAATTTTGTACCGATGGCGTTCAAAATAAATCAAGGCATCTCATCGTTATCCCTCCACTATGCAAAATACGTGGAGGCTTTATACTTTCGTGGCAATGGTATTGCCGCTTTGGGCTCATGGACAAAGTAATACACTTGGAGACCGCGCTGCAAAAAAACACTCTCATCGCGTTCACTTCTCTCGAAAAGAAAAAAGAAGACAACGTCTTTTGTTCAAAAAACCGAAAGTGGAAAACACCGCGCGTTACGAATTCTATAAGCGCGTAGAAGAAGCTGCGAAAGAGAAACAACGCATCTTGAAGAAACTGTCTAAACCACAATATTCCAACTTCGCTTACTTTGGACATAAGAACAAGCCAAAACGAAATAAGCCCTATGCGATGAAGTACTGCAAAGAATGCGGGATTAGGCACTAACGATTGATGATTTGTGATTTACGATTGGGGAGCGTTATATTTGTTTACTTATGAAAACCACTGATATACGCCAAAAGCTTCATCACTACATCGAAACCGCCAAGGATAAAAAGGTAAAAGCAATCTATGCGATGGTGGAAGATGAGATACAAGAAACTTATGATCACTGGAATGACGAAGAGTTTTTGTCTGAGCTAAGGAGAAGGCAAGAATCCTATACCTCTGGCAAAGCAAAGACTTATACATTGTCAGAAACGATGAGTGAGATTAAGCAAGCCATAAAGAGAGTAAACAAAAAAGGTGAATAGGCTTGTAATACTTGACGATGCCAAAGTTGAGTGGAAAAATTCTGTTTTATGGTATGAAGATCAACGCTCTGGATTGGGAACTCGCTTTGCGGAAGTCATTGAAAAGAAGATTGAGTTAATTTCAAATTCGCCTGAACAATTCCCCATAAGGAAACACCATATGCGTGAAGCTGTTGTTAGTGTTTTCCCGTTTAGTATCGTTTTTGAATTCCATCGAAAAAGTGGCATCGTTACTATTATTTCCATTTTTCATAATAGGCAGAATCCGAACAAAAAATTTATACGAAGGAAAAAATAGCTTTTGGAAACCCTCAACCGCTACATCGAACACACAAACCTGAGCCCTACGCTTACCATCAAAGACATTGATCATCTGGTAGCAGTGGCGAAGCAACATCATTTTCTAGGTGTTTGCGTTCCACCATTCTGGGTCAAGCGCGCCAAACGTGAAATTGGGGACCACCAAATCCTTCTAGTCACAGTGGCCGGCTTCCCGTTGGGCTACTCAATGACAGAAACCAAACTGGAAGAAATCAAAAGCGCCATTGACAATGGGGCAGACGAAGTAGATGTGGTCTGGAATATTTCTTCGTTTAAATCAGGAAATCCCTGGACGAAAATTGAGATCGCCAAGTGCAGCAAGCTTGTCCACGGCTATCAAAAAGCATTAAAAGTAATTATCGAAACGGCCTATCTGTCAGACGATGAAATTGTGGAGGCCTGCAAAATATGTGTCGATGCAGGCGCTGATTTTGTTAAAACATCTACAGGCTTTGCGCCAAGTGGCGCAAAAGTTGAACACATTCAATTGATGAAAAAATCTGTGCCTGGTGGCGTAGGCATTAAAGCATCCGGTGGAATCAAAACCAAAGAACAAGCAATCCAATTAATTGAAGCAGGAGCTGATCGCCTAGGCACATCTTCGGGCATTGCTATTGTGGCCATATAGATTTAGATCAGTAACTTAGCGTTTCTAAACAAATGCTATGAGTCATTTTTTATCCAATCTATTCCCCGAAGAATCATCTATACCTGAACAATATCAACTGCGCGCCTATGTAGAACAGCGCGAATACCTCATTAACGGCCAACTGCGGCAGTGGACAGGCACTCTCAACCCCGTGGCCAGCCCGGTCTATATTAAGAAAGGCGAGACGTTAACTCAAAAAATAATTGGAAGCACGCCCCTCCTCACGAAGTATGAGGCATTGGAAGCACTCGATGGTGCTGTTGCCGCTTACGATTTAGGGCACGGAGCATGGCCCACAATGGGCGTGGCCAAACGCATTGGACATATCGAAAAATTTTTGACGGCCATGCGCACAAAACGCGCAGAAGTAGTGAAACTGTTGATGTGGGAGATCGGAAAATCCTTGAAGGATTCAGAAAAAGAATTTGACCGCACTTGCGATTATATTGTAGAAACCATCAAAGCGCTCAAAGAGCAAGACAGAAGATCTGCGAACTTAATCGAAGAACAAGGTTTTCTTGGGCAAATAAGGAGAGTGCCGCTGGGCGTTGCGCTTTGTATGGGTCCTTTTAATTATCCGCTTAACGAAACTTTCACTACGCTAATACCGGCCCTCATCATGGGTAATACCGTAGTTTTTAAACCTGCTAAATACGGAGTATTACTAGTAAAACCTTTACTGGAGGCGTTCCGGGAGAGTTTCCCTGCCGGAGTCATTAACATTATTTATGGCCGTGGGCGAGACACCGTTGGCGCCTTAATGGAAACAGGAAAGATTGATGTCTTTGCTTTCATCGGCACAAACAAAGGAGCAAACGAATTGAAAAGACTGCACCCCAAACCACACCGGCTGCGCTCCATTCTTGGGCTTGATGCAAAAAACCCGGCCATCGTATTATCATCTATCGTAGCCGAATTCACAAAGCGTTATCTCGAAGAGTTGAAAAAGTTGAAACCCGGTATGCCGTGGGAAGCGGGAGTTGGGCTAACGCCTTTACCTGAACCCGGTAAGACCGATTATCTGAAAGGACTTGTAGACAACGCGAAGCTACATGGCGCAAAAGTGATGAACGAAAATGGAGGTGAAATTTCCCAATCGTATTTTCACCCGGCCGTTTTGTATCCGGTAAACGAAAAGATGAATATCTATAACGAAGAACAGTTCGGTCCGATTGTTCCAATTGTACCTTTTGAAAATGATGAAGAGCCCATTCAATATTTAGTCAACTCACAGTTTGGACAGCAAGCTAGTTTGTTTGGAAAAGATTCGAAGCGGTTGGCAAAGGTGATGGATGCATTGGTAAACCAAGTGGGTCGAATAAACTTAAATACCCAATCTCAACGGGGGCCAGATACGTTTCCGTTCAATGGAAGAAAGGATTCAGCAGAAGGAACACTTTCGATTGCAGATGCACTGCGGGTATTTTCAATCCGCACGATAGTTGCTACAAAGGGCACCGATGACAACAAACAAATTTTTAATTCCATTATCCGCAACCGCGAGTCGGACTTTTTGAGTACGGATTATATTTTGTAGGATAAATGGAAACCGAGAATAACATTGAGTCAGAAAAATCATGCGCTGAATTACTGACTTATATATTTTCTGATTTCGAAAACTTTCTGAAACGAATCGCCCCAGATGGGTGGAATAACTCCGAATTTAGAAAGTTCTATCATCCAACACCAGAACAACAATTTGATGAATACAAAACACTATCAAACAACCTAGCCAAGCTGTCGAAAAAACCCATTACTGATGGCGATAAAACACTACTCGATTTTCAAAAAGAATATGTAGATGAGCCAGCGAAAGAACCAGAAGAGTGTATTGAAATATTGGGCAATGCAGTGTATGATGTTTTCTCCAACAATCACGAAGTAATTAGTGCATCCAAAAAAGTTTATGACCTTGGCTCTATGCGCGGAAGCGCAGGCTCTATTGCAGATTTTTTAAATTCGTTTTTTACAGAGTATCGATTCAATTTCGATTACATCGATTTTTATATGGGGACAATATTTTTGCGAGAACGCGCAGACATGACACCTTTCTATGAGTATGTTTTTAACAAACTGAAAGAAAAAGATTGTTCGTGGAAATACTCCTTTCCCCGAGTTTATCTTTTAGATTTCAAAAAAGCAAAAGAAGTAGACACATCTCCCGAAAAGTATAACCCAGAAGAGTCGTTGCTAAAAGAACTAGAGAGGAAGAAAGAAAAAGATAAGATCGAAAAAATGCGTCAAGAATTAGATGACGCATACCTAGAAGAATTGGAAGAAGCAAGATCTAAACCACTCCCTAAAGTTGTGCAAGCGTATAAGAATATCTTTGGTTTTTTGCCAGAAGGTTTTCTTCAATAATTTAATCTTATTCAAATAGTATACAGGCCTTTCTTTCAGAAGAGTAATTCCATTCCGTTAAGACCATCGGCTTTGTTTTCTGCTGCACAAACAATTCTATTTGCTGCCCGCAACAACACAATTAGGCCGTAAATTCTCATTCCTCATTTTTTTGTTTGTAAAGCACTACTACTTCAAGCGCTGTGAAGGCACCATAACAACCTAGATAAAAAACCGCATTGCCATTTGCCCCAGCCGGATCCAACTTCAACAGAATAACGATAGCAACACCGCTAATGATAATTTTTAAAACAACCGACATCAAAAAAGCCCTGACAAATTCAGTTGGGTCAACTTGTGTGATTCTGTGAAGCACAAAGTAGACTAAAACGGTAATCAAGGCAAATGCGAGCAATATTTCCATCCAATAGGAAGGGGCTCGATCAACGAGAGAATAGACTTCCAACAATCTTACTGTTAAACCAATCAACGTGGCCAATAGCAGTGTCAGTCCGGTAAAAAAAAGAAAACGCTTACTACTCATTGATGGATCGATAGATTCTATAGATCATTCCGCCAAAGGACGCAAAAACAAAAAGAAGTAAAAACAGCGGGAAGGTGAAAGAAAAATACTGGTCAATTTTAAAACCGAGCCACCCAAAAAATCCGATGGTGGCCAATAGCTGAATCCCAAGGCTGCTGTACTTTAGAAATAGGTTGGGTTCTTTCTCTCGACTCATGATACTACTTTATGATTTGCCTAGGTGTCTTGTTAGAAAAGATACATAGTACGCAGTAAAACAAAAAGCTGTGGGTTGGTGCCCACAGCTCTGCTTGTTCAATTATTTTCTTCGGATTTCCGGTAGTCTTAAATTAGTTCAACCGAATCTCTTGCGCATGCGGGGTTCTTGCGCCATTCTCTCCCAATTTAATATCTTTAATAGGAGATCCCATTTTACAGCTACCATTAAAAAGCGCACCGGGCTCTACTACTAATTTACCTGTGCTGATATCTCCGTGAATTACGGCAGTCGACTTCAACACCAACATTTCAGAAACGTCAATTTTCCCTCTCACCTCACCCTCCAGGTCAGCATTTTGTGCGATGATGTTGCCTTCCACATGGCTTGCATTGCCTAGTGCGATTTTTGACTTTGACTTGATGTTTCCTATAATGCGACCCTCGATGCGTATGTTGCCGTATGTCTCAATATTTCCTTCCAATACTGTTCCCTTACCAATTACGTTACTGGAATTGCTGATTTCGTCAGCGGCTCTTTTTTGCTCTTTAGAAGTTAGCATGGCATGTAGTTTAAAAAGTTACAAATTCTTGGGGGTCGAGTGAATTTCCGTTGTGCCACAGTTCAAAATGTAAATGTGATCCATCGGTCATTTCTCCACTGTTGCCAACAATAGAGATAATCTCCCCTGCGTTGACAAAACTACCAACTTTTTTTAATAATCCCGCATTGTGCTTATACACCGAGACGAGGTTTCCCCTATGCTGTACTGCAATAACGTACCCAGAATCCTGGGTCCACGAGGCCAACACCACTGTTCCTTCTGCTACGCACTTGACTGGCTCATTGGTTTTTGCCACGATGTCCACACCGAAATGGAGCTTTTTAGCGTCATACTTATCACTGACAAAACCAGAAATGGGGGTAAAGAAGAAGAAACCCTGTAGTTCCCTGTACTTACGATCATTCAGGGAAACCACCGAAAACTCGGTTTGCTCAAACTCCTTTCTGAATTGGGAGTCCTCGGCTGTTAACTTCAAGTCGGCCGTTTTCTTTACCGGCATATTATCACCACCCAATAGCTTAACCGGATCGACAAATCCGCTAGTGGTATCTCCACTAAGGATTCGCTGCAAATTCTGAATAAAAAGATCCTTACGGTCGACCTCGAGTGAGAGCGAGTCAACCTTGATAGCTAAAGCATATAACTTCTTGTTTTGCTCCGTCTGCTCGTATTTCGGGTCAAACCATTTAGAAAGCAAGGTCTTTGATAAAAAAAGACTGCCCACAAAAATCACCAGAAATGCGGCAGCTGCTACCAATAAAAACTTCGCGTAGGTAAAACCAAAGGAAGTTTTCTCAGCAAGATTATCTTCATTACGAATAACCAGTTGGTATTTGTTGGTCAATCGCTCCGATATGGTTTTCTTTGGTTTCAAACTCGTTTTTTTGCAAAATTAGGCAATCCCAACAATATATGATTGATTCACAGTTTTTTACATTTACAATAAGGATCGAAGTTGCCCGTTAAGATTAGTTCATGAGATTGGTTACAAGTAGTGTATGGATAAGGTTGGCAGATAGTAGCAAGCTGCTTTTTCCAATTTTCATTCTTGCGCTAGCTGCTTGTTGGTTTTCGGGTTGCTCCATCGAACAAAACACAATTACGAGCAATGCCTTCCATAACCTGACCGCTCATTACAATGGCTACTATTACGCCCGCGAAAAAGCGCGTGAAGTTGAAAAAACAATTTTAAAAACACTGGATGACGACCCGACCCAGGTATTGCGCATTTTTCCAGCGCTAGATACCATAAAAGCAAAAAGTTATAAAAAAGACACCGATGAAATCATCAAGATGGCGTCCATCTCAATTCAACGCCATCCCAACAGTAAATGGGTAGATGACAACTACGTGATGGTGGGTCTTGCACGTTTATATGCTTGTGATTTTCAAAATGCCATCCTCACATTCAAGTACGTCAACACAAAAAGTCCTTCCTACGAAACGCGCCATACTGCGTTGCTTTATTTACTGCGAACGTTCACCGAGCAAGGAGATTTTGACCGGGCTGAAGAAGTTTTTCGATTTCTGGATAAGGAAAAACTGATCAGCAAACAGAACGCAAAAAAGCTGTACCTGGAGAAAGCCTACTTTTACCAAATTCGAAATGATTATGATAACATGGTGCAAAATCTTTCGAAGGCTGACTCGCTTTTATCGCGGGTAGATCGAAAAGGAAGGATTTATTTTATCATTGGCCAAGTCTACCAAAAGCTTGGTTTCAATTCAGAGGCCTACAACTTCTATCGCAAATGCCTCGCTACAAATCCAGATTATGAGATTGACTTCGTGCGAAAGCAATTTGACAAAATGCTTACAGATAGCAAAAACCTGGAGTTCAAAGACAAAATTTATTTTGAGTGGGGAGAGTTTGAGCGCAAGCAAGGAAATTTAGCGGAAGCTATATCCAACTATAAGTACGCGGCCCATGCCGGCAAAAGCAAACGAATCCAAGGCAACGCTTATCTTCGAATCGGTCAGCTTCAATTCGATTCGTTGAAAAAATACAGTCTCGCAAAACTATACTATGACAGCGCAGTTGGCGCACTGCCAAAAGACTTTGAAAATTATGAAGCGATCAAAAAACGTCAAAAAATCCTTGGCGAATTTGCAGGCTACACAGAGACGATTGCTCTCAACGACAGTCTTCTTACCCTCGCTTCGTTTGATTCCCTAACGCTTCGAAAGAGACTTGATTCTGTTTTTGCCGCCCGCGACAAAAAATTAGCAGCGTTAAAAAAGAAACGAAAAAAAGCTGAAAGTGGAACTTCGGGAGGTGGGAACCAAAACAATTCATTCTTCAACAACGCTCCTTCGAGCGCCACTTCTGATTGGTATTTTGGGAATAGTGCACTAGTAGCAACGGGGCAAAATGAGTTTCAACGGATTTGGGGTGGCGTGGCGCTGGAAGACAATTGGCGAAGATCCAACAAACCAACGGTGACGCCCGATGCCACAGGGGTTTCTTTGCGAACTGCCGAGGAGTTACCAAAAAATACTGCAGTGGCTAGTGTGGAGAAGCCAGAAGAAAAATTGGACGAAGCCGGCCAACTAATTGCCCAACTACCCACCACTGACAAGAAAAAAGAAGAAGCATTGGCAGCGATTGAAAAGGCCTATTTCAAGTTGGGAGACTTGTTCTATTTTCAGCTCGATGAAAAACAAAATGCTGCTGCATCCTATGAAAAACTGTTGAGCCGGTTTCCCTTATCTGATTTTAGACCAGAAGCCCTTTACAAACTCTATCTTATCCACCAGGAGACAGATGCAGAGAAAGCTGGGGCGTATGCACAACAGCTGAAAGATGTCTACCCCAATTCTACATTCGCAAAAATTTTGGTTAATCCAAACTACCTAAAAGAGACAAGTGTTGCGGCCGAAAAACAAAAGTTGATTTACAAAGAAGCTTACAGCTACTTCCAACAAGACAATCTACGCATGTCGCGCGAAAAAATAAATCAGGCCATTCAAGTGGGCGAAACTGGGTTTACACCTCAGCTTGAATTATTAAAGGTATTGATTACCGGTAAAACGGAGGACGTTACTCGTTATCAATTCGAGCTGGAGAGTTTTATCAAGCGCTACCCTGCTGAGTCGACTAAAGCATACGCGGAACAGTTGTTGGCCGCTTCAAAGGCTCTGCTGGAAAAACTGGAGAAAGCAAAAGGAATTCGGTATAGTACAAACGTGGAGGGCATTCACTATTTTGTTACTTTATATACTACGAGTGATCGAATAACCAATACAGTAGTGGATGCACTGGAAAAATTCAATGAAACACAGTGGTCAAAGCTTAAACTAACGACCAGCAACCTTGCATTGAATGACGAGAAGCTAGTCACGATGGTAGTCGAATTTCCTGACCGTGAAACAGCACTTAGTTATTACGACAAGTTTCTCGCCCAACTATCGATCGCAAAGCCATTTTCCAATTATAAATTCTATAATTTTGTAATTACTAAAGATAATTTCCAAACCTTCTACCGAACCAAAGCGCTCGATGAGTACCTCACGTTCTTCAACCGAAACTATCAAAAACAAAATCAATAAACTGTTTCAGATAAAGAAACCGTGGATACCGAAAGCGATCAAGTATGTCTGGATCGCTTTTCTTTGTTTTTTCCTTGGCTTTCCGCTTTACATCTTGTCGGTAAAGGCAGATTTATTTGGCCTGTTTGGAGGTATGCCTAGTTTGGCCGAAATCGAAAATCCAGACAATGATTTATCTTCAGAAGTACTGTCAGCAGATGGCGTTTCACTTGGGCGTTATTTTCGCTACAACCGTAGTCAGGTGCACTATGAAGAACTTTCGGAAGATTTAGTTAATACGCTCTTAATCTCAGAAGATCATCGGTTTTATGATCACTCAGGGCTCGATCTTCCTGCGTTTCTACGGGTGTTCAAGGGGTTAATCACTTTCAATCCTGCCGGAGGAGGTAGCACCCTTACGCAGCAACTCGCCAAAAATTTATATACTCTTAATCCCGACAAAGGCCTTGATGGATTGTTGGCAAAACTGGGCAAATACCCGCGAAGGTTCATTCAAAAAACAAAAGAATGGATTATTGCTATCAACCTCGAAGAAAACTTTACGAAGAAAGAGATCATTGCCATGTATCTCAATACAAGTAATTTCAGCAGCAATGCCTTTGGCATAAAAGTGGCGGCAGAAACCTATTTTGATAAAGAACCCGATAGCCTCAACTTACAAGAATCCGCAATCCTGGTAGGCATGTTACAAGCTCCCTCTTTCTTCAATCCAAAGCGCAACCCCAACAATGCGCTGAGAAAGCGAAACGAAGTTTTGTATAAAGTATATAAACATGGCTATAAGATAGACACAAAAGAAAAGTTTGACTCCATCAAGAGTTTGCCCATCGAACTTAACTATAGTGTTCAAAATCAAAACGAAGGATTAGCTCCCTACTTCAGAACAGTGTTGAGCAACTATCTCCAGCAATATTGCAATGCAAGAGGAATTGATTTGTATAACGCAGGATTAAAAGTCTACACAACAATCGACAGCCGTCTACAAAAATATGCGGAGGAAGCGGTGGCAGAACATATGGCAGTGCTGCAGGGACAATTTTACCAGGAATGGAAAAGGCGCAATCGCAATCCCTGGTCGGACGAAGATGGTCGTGAGATCAAGGACTTTTTGAAAAAGCGAATTAAAAAGACAGATGCTTATGCGATCTATGCGGATAAATATGGAGAAGATTCTGACTCTCTAAAAATTATGCTAAAGCTGAAAAAGCCCATGAGTGTATTCTCATGGAAAGGCGATCGAGACACGCTGTTCAGCAGTATGGATTCGTTGGATTATCACATGCGTTTTCTACAGACCGGAATGATGGCGATGGATCCGAACTCCGGTCACATAAAAGCATGGGTAGGTGGCATTGATCACAAATACTTCAAGTTCGATCACGTGAAACAAGGGAAAAGACAACCCGGATCTACGTTTAAGCCTTTCATCTATGGACTCGCGATGGAATCTGACTACTCTCCTTGCTACAAACTGAAAGATATCTCACCACAGTTTAAGATAGAAGGTCAACCTGATTGGTATCCCTTCAATGCGGAGGGTGATAAAGGGTTTGGAGAAGAGATGACTATTCGACAAGCCATGGCGCAATCAAAAAACTCTATCACTGCACAAATGATGCAAGCACTTGGAGCTGAGAACGTAGTCGAATTTGCTCATCGGGTTGGAATTGAAAGTGAACTGGATGCTGTTCCTTCACTTTGTTTAGGCACCAGCGATGTTTCGTTGTTTGAATTGGTTGGAGCATACAGCACTTTCGTGAATGGAGGAATTAATACACAACCTTTTTTTATCACACGAATTGAAGATAAAAATGGAAATGTCATTGAAAATTTTGTACCTAAAACAAAGCAGGCTATTAATGAACAGACCGCCTACAAGATGATTTACATGTTGAAAGGTGGAGTTGAAGAGAGAGGCGGCACGTCACAAGGCCTTACGTATGATTTGCGTGTGGACAATGAAATTGGAGGAAAAACAGGAACCACCAATGACGCATCTGATGGCTGGTACATGGGCGTAACTCATAACTTAGTGACAGGCGTATGGGTAGGTGGGGATGAGCGAGGCATTCGGTTTCCTTCCTGGGCATTTGGGCAAGGTGGAAAAACAGCACGTCCTATCTGGGATAAATTTATGGTTAAAACATATGCTGACCCTAAGACGGGCATTGCTAAAGGATTTTTCAAACGACCAAACAGTGGTGTAGATGTTTCGTTTGACTGCAGCAAAAATTCTGATCTGCCCGACTCTGTCCGAAAGGTAGATGAGAAACCGTGGGACATTAAAAATTAATCATTCAAAATTCAAGATTCAAGACCCTCGTTCACCTTTTTTTCAATTTTTGAACTTTGAATTTCGAATCTTTAACTATGTTGAAAGATCAAATAGCTTCTCTCCCCGATTCTCCCGGAGTTTATCGTTACTACAACAAGGAAGGCTTATTGATTTATGTCGGAAAAGCCAAGAGCTTGAAGAAACGCGTATCCAGTTACTTCACCAAGCAATCGCAATACAATCGCAAAACCGAGAAGCTAGTTTCGGAAATTGTTACACTTGAGTATACGCTAGCGAATACGGAGTTTGATGCGCTGCTACTTGAGAATAATCTCATCAAACAAAATCAGCCGAAGTACAACATCTTACTCAAAGACGACAAGACTTTTCCTTATCTTTGTATTTTAAAAGAACGTTTTCCAAGAATCATTTCTACCCGTAAATACATCGCGAAACAGGGTGAATACTTTGGGCCGTATTCCAGTGTGGGCGCCATGAACAGTGTGCTGGAGTTAGTGAGACAATTGTACTCAATCCGTACCTGCTCGCTCCTTCTTTCAAAAGATAACATCGAAGAGAAAAAATTTAAAGTGTGTCTGGAGTTTCACATAGGTAATTGCAAGGGCCCTTGCGAAGGACTGCAGGAAGAATCCGTGTACAATGAAGAGATAGCTCAAGCACGCTATATTTTAAAAGGCAACCTTAGTATTGTGGAAGAATATTTTGCTAGTCAAATGAAGTTGGCCGCTGAACAACTTGAATTTGAAAAAGCAGGCTTTTATAAATTCAAACTGGAGAAACTTGAAAATTTCCAAACTAAGTCACTCGTAGTAAACCGCAAACTCACCGACATCGATGTCGTCACGATTGCCAGTAGCGAAACGGATGCGTTCATCAATTACTTACAGATCAAAGAGGGCGCCATTATCTTTTCTAAAAACTTAGAAATCAAAAAGAAACTGGACGAGCCCGATGAAGAGATTTTGAGCATGGCTGTGCAAGAATTGCGAAGCGAACACCGCAGCAACAACCCGGAAGTATTTACCAACAAGGAGTTGTCCGTTAAGTCAGATGACTTTGAAAACATTATGCCACAGATAGGTGACAAGAAAAAATTAGTCGATCTATCGCTCAAGAACGCGTTGTATTTAAAACGAGAACGCGAGATCAACAAAGAAGAGCGCAAGACCAAGAAGAACGAAGTGCTTCACATCCTTCAGGAAAATCTACGCCTCAATCAATACCCAAAAATTATTGAGTGCTTTGATAACTCTAATTTTCAAGGCACCAATCCCGTGGCTGCCATGGTACGTTTTGTAGATGGCAAGCCCGACAAAAAAGGGTATCGTCATTTTAATATTAAAACAGTTGTGGGTCCAGATGACTTTGCTTCCATGAAAGAAATTGTGGGAAGACGTTACAAGCGCATCATGGAAGAAGAAGGCGAATACCCCCAATTAATTATTGTCGATGGTGGCAAAGGCCAATTGAGCAGCGCCTGCGAGGCATTGCAAGAACTAGGTTTGTATGGAAAAATACCGATTGTGGGCATTGCCAAACGCTTGGAAGAAATTTACTATCCTGACGACTCGCTGCCCTTACTCATTAGTAAAAAGTCACCAGCCCTTTTACTGATTCAGCGTATTCGCGATGAGGCACATCGTTTTGGCATCACCTTTCACCGACTAAAAAGAAGCAACTCCACTTTTGTGACAGAGCTCGAAAGTATTCCGGGCATTGGAAAAAAAACTGCCGACAAGTTGCTGGCTCATTTTAGATCCTTTAAAAAAATTAAAGAAGCTACCTTGGACGAATTAAAAGAAGTGGTGGGCGAAGCGGCCGCGAAGAAAATTGTTGGCCACGGAAAAGAATAGTTGCCACGAATACACGAATTTACACGAATTGTTTACCGCCATTTGTGATCATTGGTTTATTCGTAGCAAAAAGTAGTTCCATTTACATTTGTTTGTTTACCAGCGGAGACACTTTCGTTCCGATCAAGTTAATCGCTTCCATCAAACTAGAATAGTTGCCACGAATACACGAATTTACACTAATTGTTTACCAGCTGAGACACTTTTGTTTCGATCAAATTAATCGCGTCCATCAATCTAGAATAGTTGCCACGAATGCACGATTTTACACTAATTGTTTACCAGCGGAGACACTTTTATCCCGATCAGATTAATCGCGTCCATCAATCTAGAATAGTTGCCACGAATACACGAATTGTTTACCTCCATTTGTGATCATTGGTTTATTCGTAGCAAAAAGTAGTGCCCTTTACATTTGTTTGTTTACCAGCGGAGACACTTTTGTTCCGATCAAATTAATCGCGTCCATCAATTTTGCATGAGACAGACCGGCATTGTCCATTTGAAAAGACACGCGCGATAATCCACCAAGGGCATTGCTGTGACGGATAATTTTTTCGGCTACTTCCTCAGCACTGCCCACCAAGAAGGCGCCAAGCGGACCACGTTGTGCTTCAAAGCCTGACTTAGTTACTGGCGGCCATCCTCTTTCTTTTCCGATTCGTGTAAACATCTCTGCATAGCCGGGGTAATAATCGGCAACGGCTTGCTCAGTAGTGGATGCTACATACCCAAGTGAGTGCAAGCCAACTTTTAATTTCCCCAGAGAATGCCCAGCTTTCTTTCCCGCTTGCCTATACAAATCTACCAAAGGGCGAAAGCGATGTGTATCGCCACCAATGATGGCGACCATCAACGGCAGTCCAAGCATCCCGGCTCTTGCAAAAGACTCAGGCGTGCCACCGACACCTAACCAGATGGGAAATGGCTTCTGCACCGGCCTCGGATAAACCGATTGATTTTTCAAGGCTGGTCGAAACTGACCTGACCAATTGACAACCTCATTTTCTCTGATGTTGAGCAAAAGCTCCAGCTTCTCCGCAAAGAGCTCATCGTAGTCTTGTAAGTTTAACCCGAACAATGGAAATGATTCAATGAAAGATCCACGTCCTACCACCCTCTCTGCTCTACCTTGAGAAACTAAATCCAGCGTAGCAAAGTTTTGGAAAACGCGAACCGGGTCTGCCGCACTCAGTACGGTAACCGCACTCGTCAATCGAATACGTTTTGTTCTGGCCGCAGCGGCAGCGAGTATCACGGTAGGCGCAGAATCTAAAAACTCTTTGCGATGATGTTCTCCAATGCCAAACACATCAAGCCCCGATTGATCCGCGTGTTCAATGCGTTCGAGTAATTCTGTGATGGCTTGCACACTGCTCGTTTTCACTGAGCCATCACTGGCCATATTGCTCGCAAAACTGTCTATTCCTATTTCCATTTTTCAATTTTTCTATTCCCCGCAACCTGCCAAAGTTATGCCTAACAACAAAACAATCGGGAGATTAGTTTTGAGTACGAACATAAAACCATCGGTCATGGCATTTAGCCACTGTACCGATAGGCGAGCACAAATAAGCTCGACTCTACACAAAAGAAAATTCTCTTAACTTCGTGTCATCGGTAGTAACATCCATTACATTTTGTCAACCCAGTTATGCTTAAAAAATATCTATTCAGTTTTGTTGTCCTACTTTTCATTACGATGGCCGCGAAAGCTCAATCTGAAGTTAAACAAGAAGCAAAAGCCTTAGGCAGCGAAATAAAAAAGGGCGGAAAAAAAGTAGGTAAAGACGTGGCCACTGAATCGAAAAAGGTAGCAAAACAAACCAAAAAGACGGCAAAGGCAAGCGGCAGGGCTGCTAAGGGTGAGGCTACAAAATTGAAAAAAACGTTAAAGAAAAAATCGGAGTAAGTCTATTCGTTTGTTTTTCTAGCTTCCGGATAATGACGACCCGAAGACTCCCGATCATCTATATTATTTAGGTAGGCTATTGAAGATATAAACTTTGGATCACACCCCACCATTGAAGAAACATTGTGTTGGTAGCTGTAGGGCCTTTCTCGAGTCTTCATTCGTAGCCTGTCTTTCGTCACTCGTTAATGTTGCACGTCTCTTTATAATTCAAGCGAGTGGGGGCATTTTTGATTTACTACTTTGTCCACTTACACGAAATTGAGCACACTTATTGAATGGCTTTGGATGTGGGTGGTTTGTGTGGCCAGACAATGTGTGTGCGACTCCACTAACTATCCTTAATTTTCTTCACTGCATTATCGTAAGATATGTTGGTCTTATCATATGCTTCATGTCCATATCCATGTTTTTCATTCAGTTCGTAAAGCATATTATAAAGTTCAATCGGTTTCTGTGATTCGGTAACCCATTTTAAGATTAAATCAAGTATTTCTGACATATTTTCCTGATAGGTCATGCGTCCGTCACTGCCTCTTATTCCGTCACCATCGGATTTCTTTTTGCCTCTATTCAGGAAAATGTTCTTTTCATCGTAAATAATTTGTCGTCCCTCTTCATACATCTCGCCTTTGGGAAGGTACTGCATAAGCAGGTTTCTTATTCCTTTATAGTATAGCTGATACTTTTCTTCTGGGTTTTCAAAGTCTTTACCGATCAACTGCTTAATCTCGTTAATCTCTTTTAAATCACCAGTATCAGCAATAATGAGCTGCTGTCCTTTCTTTTCATTAGCTTTTTGAAGGAGTTCGAGTCTCTCTATATCCTCTGGTGATAACGATGATTTCTTTTTGAGGTCTTTTTCTTTAGCCATAATTATTTCTCATTTAATTCAAAGATTGATTTAAGGTTGGTGGCAATTTCCGAAATACTGTTTTCCTTCCAGGTAACGGGATTTAAATTTTCGATTGCTAAATAGTAATCGGGAAAGTATTGTTTAAATGCGCCATAAAAGTTTTGATTGTATAGACTGTTTTGGAAATGCTGAAATGATGTGTATATAAAACTGGGATGCACCTCTATCTCTTTTGCAAATTTTGACACTAAGAATTCATTGTGGATATGCGGGGCAATATACCGGAAACGATCTAAGCCACAGAAGTACTCTATTGCAAAGTCTTCCGCTTTTTCTTCAATTAAGAAAAGATCAGGGTCGCCTGTTAAATGAAACGTTGTGTTCTCAATCGTTTTCAAATCGTAAAGTACGTGATGTATTTCGTGGATCAGGGTTAACCAAATCGTAGTGTACTTTTTATTGAGGTCCGTGAGCACAATACAAGGTTTACCGTTTACGATAAATGTACCGCCACGGACTTGCGTTGTTGGGAGTTGAGTTTGAACAATAACTGTTACTCCTACATTGTAAAGCGCTTTACAAACTGTTACTAATCCTTTTTCAACATCTTGAGAGTAGGGCTTAATTTTAATCAGAATATCCTTCAACGCCTCTCTATTGTAATCATTCGGATTATTCATTACGCTAAAACACTGATACGCTGACTTAACCCAAAAGTCCTTCATCTTGTCAGCAAACGTTCTCTTTGTTTTACTGAACAATGGATAAATGAGATTACTCTTATAATCAAACACATTGTCGTAACCGAAGAAACTTAGAATACGGTCTGTAACTGCGTCTATATTTTCAGTGTCAGTAAAGAAGCCAAGATTCTTTAGTTTTTTCAGGTCGAAGTTCTTTGCTATGAATGAAGTTTTTTTCGCTTTTTCAATTGCTCCAATATTTTCAGGTGTTTGATTACTTAAAATAGTAGAAACAATTTCCTTAAGATCAATCTCTAAGAATTCCGATAATTTGAGAACGTTAATCAGATTAGGCTGTTTGGCAGTTCCGGTAATCAAGTCATTCAAAGTGTCTTTATCTATGTTAAGAATGGTGCAGACTTTCGTCTTGGTGATCCCATACTCTTCTAGTTTCTTATCGAAGATTACTTGTAGGGATTTTGTTTCGCTGCTCTCAAATGCCCTCCTAAGAAGTTGGTTTATATCGTTGTCGGTGATTTCGCTCATACAATTAGGGGTAATTTCCCCTACAAATATATGACAAATTCGACATTTTTAAACATTTAGGGGAAATTACCCCTTAAGTATACTAGTAGCCGTCTGAAATCAGCCGATTTAGGCCTCTCATTATAATTTGGAGAAGGTGGTTGGGATTTGGCTCTTGCCATAGCTTTGGTGTCACGGTGGGTTTGTGCGGCTATGGCATGTGCCAAATTGCGAGGGAATTCGGAGGAGAATCTTCCTAAAAATACTAGGTCGGCTGCATTATTTTTAAGTCTATCCCAAGTTTTAGTTTTTTCAAAAGTCGAAGTTGTCTGAGAAGCCATTCGCTTGTCCGAGTGGAGAATCTCTTTTTTTTAGTAAAATGTCGTCCGTTTTTTTGGAACACAAATTTGTCCAGGCCCTATTGCTACCAACATTAGTATAGCCGCAATAGAGTTGCAGGTATTTTGCCTATAGCCGTCAATGTGATCTCATCCGAAAAAAGGGCTCGACAGGATTTTTCATTCGCAATGGTGACCAAGGTAAAACTACGAACTGGCATCGGCCAGGCCTGCCTGCCGGACAGGCAGGGATTGAGCGGCCTGTTTGAGCCCGAAATGGAATGTGCGGTTGGTGGCGAGTAGCGAAAGCCCGGCCATGACGCCCCGGTCATGGGGCCGCATAGTTACAATCTAAATACACTTCCATTTTCAGATCCACTGCAACTCACTACACCCATCTTACAACTCATGTCAATGTGTTTGGCCACAGGGCAACGTCAACCCACCTTTGTGCCGTTATGCACCCAAAACAAGTAGACTATGAAGACGATTTCAATTTTTATCATCGCCCTTTTTGCAAACATGATTTCGTGGGGGCAAGATGAGATGTATTCTTCCAACCGCACCGATCGCAAAACTACGTTTAGCCATTCTAACGGGGTATCCAGTTTCAACGTAGAGATGCGTGGCAAGATTGAGATAACCGACAACGACAAAGACATTAAAAGCATGTCTACCGATGGGTATTTAGAAATCACGAAAACTGTTTTCGGCAGCAGACGCTCCATCGTGATTACGCCAGAAGGCAACGGCTTGAAACGTGAGTATTATGAAGGTCGATCTAAAGTCGCTTTTGAACCGGAAGGACGCAAGTGGCTTTCGGAAATTATGCTGGAACTGGTGCGCTCTACAACAATTGGTGCTGAGAGTCGCGTAAATCGCTTTTTCAAACAAGGTGGTGCCACAGCCGTTGTCAATGAAATCAAGAATTTAGAAAGCGATCATGTGAAGGCACACTATGCTTCTTTGCTGATGAAACAAAATGTGCCGGTAGCAGAATATGGAATGATCGCCAATGGCATATCCGGCACGATAGATTCAGATCACTACATGGCAGAATTTTTAAAAGACAATGTGGAGAAATTCATGCAGAACAAAGAAGCCACTGAAGCATTGTTTGCCGCTACTCGCAGAATGGACTCAGACCATTACAAAACGGAAGTGATCAAGGAGGCATTGCACAGTGGACCTGTGTCCCTGGAAAGTGTCCGGATCATTATGCAGGCTACCGGTAACATGGACTCCGACCATTACAAAACAGAAGTAATGACTTCGCTGCTAAGGCAAACGAATCTAACAGATGGCGTAGTCGGTGAGATGATCAACACCACCAAAACCATTGGCTCCGACCATTATCGCAGCGTGGTGCTTAACAAAGCGCTGGCGATGCGCGGGCTATCGGCTGCCTCCTATCAAAAGGCTATTGAATCCATCAAAGACATTGAGAGCGACCACTACAAGGCGGAAGTGCTTACGCACCTATTGCAAAAAAATCTTTCGGCAGAAGCATTGAACAATTTAATTCCAACGATCTCTGCCATCGAGTCGGATCACTACATCACCAATGTGGCGAATGAAATTGTGAAACGTCAAATTTTGTCAGATGAGTCTTTTCAAAAATTGATGGAGGCGGTAAGTGGCAATGGCAGCGATCACTACATGTCGGTGTTTTTACAAACTGCCTTGGAGCGGCCGAACCTGAGTAAACAAAATATTTTATCGGTATTACAAGCCACTTCAAAGATTAACTCTGATCACTATATCACCGAAGTGCTAACCGATGCAGCTTACAAGATAAAATTGATGAACGATGCTTCGTTGAAGGAGGCTTACCGCACAGCAGCCAAGCGGGTTGACTCAGAGACCTACTACGGCCGCATCATCCGGGCGATTGAATAGCCAGTTGCGTTTGAGATTCAACCCGATCTTCACCGTCTTGAAAGCGATTGCTTCAAATAATGATTTCAGTTAGTTCAATGATGACGAAAATCCATATCTTCAAGTCGTCATGCGCCTTCCAACTAGTAACATCCCGCCCGTCATGAGAAAGTATGGGTTGCTTGCCCTCGGTTGTACGGGGCTGGGCGTGTTGCTTTTTATCTTTATTTACTACAGCGAAAACGGTTCGTTGGCTTCCGCCCGATTGCTTTGGAAGAAGTATCTAATGTTCATCGCTCTCACAAACGCAATCGGTTTCTCCATTTTCCAGATCGATCGACTGTTCAACCATATCATCGATTGGAAGAATAACTTTCTCCTCCGCTTTATGGGCGGCTTATTGGCGAATATTTTGTTGGTAGCTCTTTTTATCAATTTGACAGGTAACTATTTCTTTGGTCTGACGGCCGAAGAAATACTAAAGCTGACCATCGTCTTTACACTCGTTGTATTTATTTACGAGATATTCTATGGATTGTTTTATTCCTACTATCACTATGCCGTCACGCAAGCTGAGCAACTGAAATCGGACAGATGGCAACTCGAGTTGCAGTTTGAATCATTGAAAAATCAAATCAGTCCGCATTACCTTTTCAACTGTCTCAACACGGTTTCCTCTCTGCTTTTTAAAGACACACGAGTGGCGGAGGAATTTATTCGCAGAATGGCCGATACGTTTCGCTATGTGCTGCCGCACCAAAAACAAAAACTGGTTTCCTTGCGCGAAGAACTGGAGTTTGTAAAGGCGTATTATTTTCTACTGCAGGTGAGATACGAGTATCATTTACGACTCGACATCAACATTCCTCAAAATATTTTGGATAGCCAGGTGCCTCCAATGACGCTACAATTATTGGTGGAAAATGCCGTGAAGCATAACAAGATCAGCAAAGAAACACCCTTGTTTGTGTACATCAGCGCACAAGATAATACTCATATTCTGATCTCTAACTCCAAAACATCGGCCGCGCAGCCCATCACCAGTTTTCGGGTTGGACTAGAGAACATTCACAAACGGTATCGATTTTTTACGACAGAGAAAGTCATTGTTCGGGATGATGACAAATTTTTGGTGCAACTGCCTGTGTTGAAAAAGGAAAAACTGAAATTGGCAAAAGCATGAAGAAGATATTTATTCACAATCCCTTTTTCCGCATGCTGGCGCCACCTGTATTTGGTGTGTTTGCCTATCTCATTATTCTATTGATCAACAATAACGTAGCTCAAATCGCAACGCTGGCTAGCAACCAGGAAGTATATGTCAGCATTGTCTTGAGTCTGATTTCATTTGAGTCGATGCGGTTGACGATTGTTTTGTTGAGTAGGTTTTCAAAGAGTGCTTCGAACCCCATCGCCATTCAAGTGGCTGCCACTACATTGGTGAGCGTGGCGATGGTGCTATTGGCCATTTCGCAGTATTACCAATGGGTAATTGGATTTGATATTAGCCAACGGGAGCTGTGGATCTTCGGAATTATTTTCGTGCTAACGGCTCTGTTGTATAATGCGCTATACGTAGGTAATCAATACCTTCACTTAGAAAACACCCTTCGAATAGAACAAGAGCATAAATTGCGCGAAAGTCTGGAGTCTGAATTTTTATCGTTTCGTCAGGATATCAATCCGGATCTATTATACGATAGCTTGGAAGAATTGATTTTGTGCATCCATAAAAAAACAGACACAGCCGAAGAGTTAATAGATAGCCTGGCAGCACTGTATCGCTACCAATTGATTCACCGACAAAAAGAGTTTGTGAAACTATCTGAAGAAATTCACGCCATTCAACACCAAATCCGATTGGCCAACCAAAAACATAAAAATGCCATTCGCTGGGTCGACAAAATGGAAAACGCTGATCGCGTTGAATTAATGCCGGGCGCATTGATTACCGCCATAGACAGCGTGCTTCGAAATACGCTCATTTCATCCGATACGCCACTAACACTCACGCTTTCACAAGAAGACGAAGAGTATTTCGTACTACACCATGAACTGAACGACAAACTGCAACTACATCCGGATAGCCTGGAGGCTTTTCAGCGTCTGCAGCGATCCTATTCTGTTTATAGTGACCGCCCTTTTGTACAAGTGAAGGCGGGGCGAGAAAATTATATTAAATTTCCGATGATCACCGTAGATCATTCTATCGCTGAACCTGCATGAGCTTGTCGCTAAACATATTGATTGTAGAAGACGAAACCCCAGCGGCCGAAAAGTTGGAGCGTTATCTTCAACGATACAGTACGGATATTAAAGTAAAGGCTGTGTGCGACTCTATCGAGACTTCGGTTGCTTGGCTAAAAGAAAATCAATCATCCATCGATTTGGCTTTTATGGACATTCAACTGAAGGATGGCTTGAGCTTCAACATCTTTAAAGAAGTAGCGGTTCAAAAACCGGTTATTTTCGTAACGGCCTACAATGAATATGCACTAGAGGCTTTTAAAGTAAATAGCATTGATTACCTGCTAAAACCGGTTACGTTCACTGATCTCAGTGCCAGCCTGCAAAAATTTGAGAACCTGCGTGCGCAGATGGCAACTACGGAAGCCAAACAAGAGAAAATAAAATCGTTAGCGGAAAGCAGCACCGTTAAAACGTACAAAGAACGCTTTATGGTAAAAGTGGGCGACCACATTCGATCGATTACGATTGATCAGGTACTTTTCTTCTTTGCAGATGGAAGAGACGTTTACCTGGTGACGACCCAACTTAGAAAATTCATCATCGATTTTACGTTGGAGGCACTGGAAGAAGTATTGCATCCAAAAAATTTCTTTCGGGTGAACCGTTCATATATTGTGCACATCCCCTTCATTCAAGATGTGGTGATGTATTCAAACAGTCGTTTAAAAATATCTACGCAACCTGCCTGGGACAAAGAAATCATTGTGAGCCGCGAAAAGGTGAGCGAGTTCAAAGACTGGTTTGATGGTGTGCATTAGCTGGGGATATAATAAAATGCATTGTCACGCAAAGGCGCAGAGGCGCAATGTTTGATTTGTTTTCATCTTGCGTTCTTCGCGACTTTGCGTGAAAAATTGAGCATTTGCAATCCTGACACGCTTGCAATGAGATTGTAGTGGGGTTATTCTGCGATGAAAATGTTATCTTTAAGCTACCTATTCACATTTGAGAGCCTTTAACTTCTACTCAATTTCTATGAAAAGAAAACCAGTGTACATTTTTCTTAGCTTTTTTGTAATCATAATTGTCCTATACATCTTAAATACATTATACAGCGCGGGAGTCTTCAAAACACTGAAGCCACACTTAGAGGGAAACATTAAAACGATGTACACCACAATGCCCGGAACTGAAGATATGGATGTTGATTATCAAAAAGGATTGCTGTTTATTTCGTCCACCGATAGATGGGAACAATTGAAAGGCAAACCGGTAGAAGGAGGAATCTATTTGCTACAACTTGATTCCGGTATTGTTCCCAGAAAATTGCCTACCACATACAAAGGTATATTCCGCCCGCATGGCATTTCATTTTTCTCGAAAGACGGTTCCGACTACTTATTTGTAGTAAACCATCCCAGCAATGAAGAAAATTATGTTGAGCTTTTTCAATTCAGGAATGACACGCTATTCCATCAAAAATCGTTCTCTGATCCCTCCATGTGTTGTCCTAATGATGTAGTGGGCATAGACACAGACAAGTTCTACGTTACTAATGATCACGGTACAAAAAAAGGAAAAATGCGCATAGTGGAAGATTATCTACGAATACCGTGGTCCTATCTTCTATACTATGATGGAGCACAATTTAAGAAAGCCTACGAAGGGTTGACGTATGGAAATGGGGTGAATGTTTCAGCAAATTGTACGTGACGCATACCACTGGTAGAGAACTACTCACTTTTAGTAGAAACAAAGAAACGGGTGAATTGAAATTACTCGACAAATTGAATCTTCAATCGGGTCTTGATAATATTCATGTCGATGATGAAGATAACCTGTGGATTGCCTCTCACCCGAAAATGTTAAAATTCATTGGGCACGCAAAAGACTCAACTAATAAATCCCCCTCTCAAGTGTTTAAACTAACTCCGTCAACAAACACCAACTATCTGGTGGAAGAAGTGTATTTGAATGAAGGCGAGCAACTTTCGGGATCGAGTGTTGCCGTTCAATACAAAAATGAGTTACTGGTAGGAGTCGTATTTGATCATAAAGTTCTGTGAGCCACATTAACAAAGACGCCCTGAGCAATTGCCCAAGGCTTCTTTGTTAACAGTAAATCTATCAGTACTACATATCCTTCTTTGCTAATGGTGGAATAACCCCCATATTATACCAGGTGAAGGCATACTGGTCAGCTGTTCCTTCTATCGCCTTCGATAAATTGGACGAACCGTGCCCTGATTTCGTCTCAATGCGGATCAGTACCGGATTATCACCCACATGATTCTCCTGCAATACAGCAGCAAATTTAAATGAGTGCGCAGGCACCACGCGATCATCGTGATCAGCCGTAGTTACCATCGTAGCGGGGTAAGATGTATTCGGCTTTAAAGCGTGTACCGGTGAATATTTTTGCAAGTACTCAAACATTTCTTTGGAATCATCAGCAGTACCGTAGTCATAGGCCCATCCTGCACCAGCTGTAAATTTATGATAGCGCAACATGTCCATTACACCCACGGCAGGTAATGCGACTTTCATCAAATCAGGCCGTTGAGCCATCGTTGCTCCAACTAGCAGACCTCCGTTAGATCCACCTGAAATCGCCAAATATTGATTGGAGGTATATTTTTCAGCAATCAAGTATTCTCCGGCTGCAATAAAGTCATCAAACACATTCTGCTTACTCATTTTTGTGCCGGCCAGATGCCATTTCTCTCCATACTCGCCACCACCACGCAAATTGGGCTGTGCATAAACCCCACCGTTCTCTAACCAAACAATACGAGATGTATTGAAAGAAGGCGTAAGGCTAATGCCGAACCCACCGTAAGCATAAAGCATTGTTGGATTTTTGCCATTCAACTCCAACCCTTTCTTATGCACAATAAACATCGGCACCTTTGTTCCATCTTTGCTGGTATAAAATACTTGCTTGGTCTCATAGTCCTCAGGGTTGAAATCAACTTTTGGCTTTTCATAGAGTGTTGACTTACCTGATGCAATATCGTATTTAAAAATAGAAGAAGGATAGGTAAACGAAGTGAAGGTATAGTAAATCTGTTTGTCTGCGACTTTACCCCCAAACCCTCCAGCTGTTCCAATACCCGGAAGTTCAACGTCTCTTTCTAGTTTTCCTTCAAAATCATATTGCTTGATTAATGTCTTTGCGTCTTTCAAATAATTCACAAACATTTTTTTGTTCGCAGTGCCTACACCCTGCATTGCATTGTCAGTTTCGGGTACCAGATCTTTCCAGTTTTCTATTCCAGGCTTTGCAAAGTCAACCGATACAATTTTGTTGTTGGGGGCATTCAGATTGGTCTGGATGATTAATCGCGAACCATCATTGTCTACCAGGTTATGATCATTGTCAAAATTGCCAACTACGGTCACTAATTTTCCTTTAGGATCCTTTAAGTCTTGAACGTATAATTCGTTTCCAGTTGTGCTGGTGGAAGCAGACACAATTAAAAAACGTTCATCTTCTGTTAACCCTGCGCCTACATATCTGCGAGGCGTTTTCTCTCCACCAAAAATCAACTGATCTGTACTTTGCTTGGTGGCCAGTTTATGAAAATATAATTTATGAAATTGTGTCTTCGCAGAGAGTTCGCTGCCTTTTGGCTTATCGTAACTGCTATAATAAAATCCTTCGTTGCCCTTCCAGGCAAGTCCACTAAACTTTACATCCCGCAAGGTGTCTTCGACTACCGTTTTATCGGTCGTCTTTATGACGATCACTTTTCTCCAATCAGAACCGCCTTCCGAAATTTGGTAGGCAGCTAAAGAGCCGTCTTTTGAAAAAGATATTCCCGCCATCGAGGTGGTTCCGTCTTTCGAAAAAGTATTAGGGTCTAAAAATAATTCAGGTGTTCCGTCTTCGCCCTTCTTACGGTATAAGGCACTTTGATTTTGGAGTCCGTCATTCTTGTAGAAGTAATAGAAATCACCTTCTTTAAAAGGCGCGCTGAGTCGTTCGTAGTTATAGAGTGCCTCCAACCTTTTTTTGATTGTCGCTCGGTAGGGAATCTTATCTAGAAACCCAAAGGTGATTTCGTTTTGAGCTTTGACCCAATCGCCTGTCGCCTTGGCCGTATCGTTCTCCAACCACCGATAGGGATCATTGACGGGCGTCCCAAATAATGTGTCGATCGTATTGATTTTTTCAGTTGGTGGATACTTCATGAGTGAAACTTTTTCTTTGGGTGAAGAACAACCTGCTAGTAAACCGGTTGCGATGAGCAAAATGGAGATTTTATGCATGGCTTTTAATTTTGAAACTACAAGTTAACAATTGGTTGCTATCGGGCAATTGACTTTATTACCAATGATAAATATCAAGTATGAAAGCCCAAAAAACTCTGCTAATCGGAAACATCGTTGCGCTAGCCGCTGTGCTGACTGTTAACGCCTTGGCCAACATTCTGCCTATTAACGGGATGAATACCGGTCAAATCTCCAATTTATATCCAAGCTTATTCACCCCGGCTGGCTTTACTTTTTCCATCTGGAGCATTATCTACTTACTATTGATTGCATTTGCGGTTGGTCAATTTGTAATCAAAGACAAACCGTATTTCAAAGAACTCTCGCTTTGGTTTCTGCTTTCCTGCCTGGCCAATGCCAGCTGGATTTTGGTGTGGCATTATTTATTTACAGCTGCTTCGGTAGTGTTTATGTTGATCTTGTTGTACTCGCTGACGCGGATTTTTCTGCTCCTACAAAGTAATGAGTTTACCAAAACCGAATGGGTAGTGATAAAACTACCCTTTCTATTTTATCTGTCCTGGATTTGTGTGGCCACCATTGCCAATATCTCGACATTATTGATCTCTTTGAATTGGCACGGAGGATTCTTGACAGAAGAATACTGGACGGTTGCTATGATCTGCATCGCTACTTTACTGGGATTGTATATCGCCTTTACATTTAAAGAACCGGCATTTCTCCTTGTGCTAATGTGGGCCTTCTTTGGCATTTACAGCCGCTGTGCAGAAACCGATTATGAATTGATTTCTAATGCAGCCAGAATTGCTGCGATTACACTAGCCGGTGTGTTTGGCAAGCTAATAGTGGATAGCAGGAAGACTTCAAAGGTTTGAACTCCAAAAAGTTGATTCAGAACACAACTAGCTGTTTACCGCTTCGTCCATATCTTTCAATTGAATGGCCAGCGCATGGGTGGATAGATAGATTTCGCGCAGTGACATTCCTAACGAAATGAGAAGTGAAATTAACGAACCGCTAAATATGAATTTGGCAATTAGCACTTCTCCATAGAACAGCGAAAACATACAAAGCACGCTCAAGAACAAAGCAAAAATGCTGAACATTTGCATGTTGCGAATAAGGTGAACCCGAATGCGAAGACTTTTTATTTGATCGACAATTCTTTTGTCGTGATCATCTCTGTACTGTGCTGCGAGCTTTCGGATCAGGCCCGCTACTGCCAAAAATCGATTGGTGTAGGCCAATAAAACTAACGAGACAGTTGGGAAAAGTAATGCTGGGGTCGTGAGGGTAAGTTCCATTCTAGATCCCGGTGCTACTCATTGCCATCGTCTTTGAAATACTTATCCTCATCAAAATCCTTGGGGTCTTTTTTGATAATAGGGCCAATTTCCAAAATCTTAAATTCTGTTCTTCTGTTTCGTTGCCTTCCTTCTGGATTGTCTGTACCATCGGGGTTGGTGTTCCTTGCAATAGGTTTAGACTCACCATAGCCTTTCGCCACCAGTCGCTCAGTAGCGATGCCTTTACGAATTAGGTAGTTCACAGTGGATTCTGCTCGTCTCTGTGATAACTCAATATTGTACACTTCTGAAGCCACGCTGTCGGTGTGCGAGCCCATTTCTATTTTTATCTCTGGATTATCGTTCAAAAGTTCAACCAATTTATCGAGTTCTTTGGCGGCATCTGTTCTGATGTCGGCCATATTGTATTCGAAATAAATATTCTTCAATACGAAGATTTTGTTTTTCTCTAGCCTATCCAGGACTAGGAGAGTATCCAGCGTTACATTTGTCACTAATTCTTTGAGTGACTCAAGCGGTATTGATTTACCAATGGTCGTATAGGGTTGTCGCTTGATGATATATCCATCGTGATCACCCAACAATACGTAGTTTTCATTTTCATACACACGAAACAAAAACTTACCATCGTTACCAGTAACAAATTCCTGCATCACGTCTCCCCCCTGATCTAGCAAACTTACTTTCGTGTCAGCTAAAATTTCCCGGGTGCTATCCTTTCGCATGTTGTAGGTGATACCTTGTAAAGAGTAATTAACCACCTTTAGATTAGGGTCATCGTTTACAAACGTATACACATCATCATCTCCCTTGCCGCCTTCGCGGTTGGATGTAAAGAACCCGCGATCGGGTTTAAATAAATATATTCCAAAGTCATCGCTGGTCGAGTTCATTGGCTGACCCAAATTCTCTATCTGTGTTTTGCCATTTGCCCGGTTGACAACAAAGACGTCCAGCATACCATAGCCAGGATGTCCATCGGAAGAGAAATAAAGTTTGCTATTATCGGCCATATAGGGGAAGGTATCATCACCGGCAGTGTTAATGTCGGGTCCCAGATTTTTTATCTTACCAAAACGGCCACGACTATCCATTTGAGCTGAATAGATATCCAAACCGCCATAACCTCCTTTGCGGTTAGATGAAAAGTAAAGTGTTCTTCCATCAGGGCTTAGCGCAGGAGTCGATTCCCAGCTGTTTGGCTGATTGATATTGATCGGAACTGGTTCACCCCATTGTCCGTTGCGAAAACGTGAAAGATAGAGGTCAACATCACTGGCACCCTTTCGCTTGCCGGTATTACCTCTTGCAAAAATCATCAACTTCCCGTCTGGAGTAAATGTTATACATCCTGTGTTCACGTCAGAGGCGTTAATCAATTTTGGCAAAGGCTTTAGCGTATTCAAATCTACATTAGCTCCCTTCGTGTCTACCTGATAAATGTCTGTGAAGGGCGTGCCTGAGGCTTCGTAGATACGCGCATTTGATCGGGATGACGCAAAGTACAAAACGCCATTGGAATAAGCAGGTGCGTATTCTGCAAAACGGGTGTTTAACGATTCCAATTCCTTCACCCTATAATAACTCTTCTTCTCCGAAAGTTTGTCGAGGTATTGTAACCCTTCCAACTCTTTGCGGGCACGATCCTTTATTTTCTCATCTTCTGAAGACGATTCTAATTCATCAAGTGTTTTTTTAGCCTCCTCGTATTTTGCGTTGGCCTGAAGTGCTTTCGCATAGTAAAGGAGAACCGAGTCTTTCACAATCCCCTGACCGCCCGCCTTGGCATAATAGGGTTCAGATTCTTTGATTCGATTGGAAAGCCGATACGATTCTGCCACAAAATAATTTGCCTTGCCATTTTTTGGTTGCCGGGCAAGCACTCCCTTGTAATACTTAATTACCTTTTCATACTTGGCGTATTTGAATGCCGTCTTCACCTTTTTCTCTGGACTGCAAGAAAAAAGAAGCAGAAGTAAAATACCAGTGCAAAAACTTACTTTCATCTGAAATATAGGCTTACGAAAACCTGCACGAAATTACGAAATTAAACGTCTATACGGTTAACGATGATTTCGGTAAATATTTTACCAGCCATGACTTTTCTACCGGAATTTCCCACTGTTTTTCGAAGTCTGCTTTGGTAGCCACTAAATTGTTGAAGGTTCTAGTTGCACCGTTCAATTGACCGCTTTCAAAAAGGCTCTTAAGTTCCAATCTTGGAAACAACTTGACCTCACTATTTAAAAGGAAGGCAACTTGAGAAGAGTCCAAAAAATCAACACCTAATTCCGAATGATAGCCTTTCAAAATACGCACAGATCCATCGATGGAACAACCACTGGCGCTGTGCACACCCTCATCCACGCCTACTATGAGGAACTGGTTGTATTCGATCTTAAACGAAGAATGTAAGGCCTGTCCATGCGCCTCCCATTGTTCGCAAAAAGCTTGTTGTGTGTTGCGTACTTTTCCGACTTCAGCCTCAGACAATTTGCGACTAGCTTGATAGACCCAAATCCGGGCATGATCTGGAAGCGTTTCGAATGGAACGTACATTTTTCGGTTGTATAATTTATAAACCCTGTGCCTCTGCAATAAGTTCGGCTAGATCCTTCACGGTTATGCTACTCTCTTTTTCTTTGTTCTTTACCCCATCGGTCATCATTGTCATACAGAAGGGACAAGCAACAGCAATCGTTGTTGCCCCGGTAGACAATGCATCTTCCGTGCGAGCAATATTTATATCTTTTTTGCCTTTCTCAGGCTCTTTGAACATCTGAGCTCCACCTGCACCACAACACAACCCCGTGGTGCGACATTTCTTCATTTCTACCAAGTCGGCATCGAGGGCTTCAAGCACGCTCCGGGGTGCTTCATAGATGTTGTTGGCCCTACCCAAGTAACAAGAATCATGGTAAGTGATTTTTCTTCCCTTAAACGAACCTCCCTCTGACAACTTAATTTTTCCCTCGTTAATTAGTTGTTGTAAAAAAGTAGAGTGATGTATTACTTCATAGTTACCACCTAATTCCGGGTATTCATTCTTAATGGTATTAAAACAGTGAGGACACGCTGTCACAATTTTCTTTACCTGGTAGCCATTCAAAACTTGAATGTTGCTCATGGCCTGCATTTGAAAAAGGAATTCATTCCCAGCTCTACGAGCCGGGTCACCAGTACAGGTTTCTTCTGTTCCTAGCACAGCGAATTTTACTCGTACCGCATTCAAAATCTTGACAAATGCTTTCGTCACTCGCTTGGCGCGATCGTCAAACGATCCGGCACAGCCCACCCAAAATAATACTTCGGGGCTTTCGCCTTTTGCGGTGAGTTCGGCCATTGTGGGTACATTCATTCTGTCGTAGAATTAGGTGATGAATACTTATTTTTCGATTGTCAAATTACTTTTCATCTTTCGCCCAGTTGAATCGGTCGCTTGGAGAAAATTTCCATGGCGCAAAACTGGTTTCAATATTTTGAAACATGCTGTTCCATTGAGCCGGTGCCCCCGATTCTTCCATCGAAACATACCTCCTCAACTCCAAAATAATCTCCAATGGATTAATCAAAACGGGGCAAGCTTCAACACAAGCATTGCAGCTCGTGCACGCATTGATTTCTTCTTTCGTGATGTAGTCACCCAACAGTGATTTGCCATCTTGCAAACCCGGGCCGCCCTTTGCGATGCTGTTTCCTACTTCTTCCATCCGGTCGCGGGTGTCCATCATTATTTTACGCGGTGATAGCGTCTTACCCGTCAAATTTGCAGGGCACTCTGATGTACATCGACCACATTCTGTACAAGCGTAAGCAGCTATCAAGTTGTGTTGCGTTAAATCATTCACATCTTTGGCACCAAATCGTCCGGGTGTAGTTTGAGCAGGTGGCGCTTCCGCAGTGAGCCCCAGCATTGACTTCACTTCGTTGGTAACAACCGGCATATTATTGATATGCCCTTTTGGTTCCAACTTAGCAACGTAGGTCCTAAAATGCCAACAATGTGAAACCACCAAGCAAAGCGCTCAATAAAAACAAGTGTTTTGGTATTGAAACCTTGGAATGCAGGCATCAAATAAGAACTAAAAAAGAGTGAGCCTGTCGACACGTAGTGGTCGTTACGGGTTTGTAGTAATTGATCCGTTGCATTCATGGTCAGTATTGCCACCATTAAAACGATCTCAATTGTCAAAATCAAATTGGCATCTAACCTCGGCCACTGGGTCATTTCAGCGGACTGAAAACGTTCAATTTTCATGACATTTCTTCGAACTAGAAATACCACGCAGGCGAGCAAAACAGCAACGGCTAAAAACTCGAAAATATTCATCAAGACATTGTACCCCCCCCCTAAGTAAGGGGCGAAAACGCGGTGTGTACCGAAAATGCCATCAATAACAAATTCAAGTACCTCCAAATTGATAATCAAAAAGCCGGCATAAATGAGAAAATGAAAAAAAGCAGGAACCAATCGTTTGAACATCTTCCGCTGGCCAAAAGCAACTAAAAGAACATTTTTTACTCTTTCTGAATTGGGGCCGCTCACTTTTTGTTCCTTGCCCAATTCAATGTTCGAACGAATCCGAAGAACTCGCTTCCGGATGAAAAATCCGGCTATACCTAATACAACCAAAAAGAGAATTTGCTGAAGTACCACCATGTTCCAAACTTAGGAATTCAATCTCATTGGGGCAATTTAGGCCACACCGAGAATGATAAATAATTTTTGTTGTTTAACCGTTTAAGCAAACGACAGGTTTTCAAATTGACATAATTCTATTACTTTTGTCGCCCCAGACGGAAGGACTGGGTCAATTATTAAGGTGACGTAGCTCAGTTGGTAGAGCAAAGGACTGAAAATCCTTGTGTCGGGGGTTCAATTCCCTCCGTCACCACAATCCTGACAGGTAAAGCCCCGTCAGGATTTTTTGTTTGATGCCGTATGGTTGTCAGAACGCATTCCTACCCAGAGGTAGTGAAGGCAATGAAATTAAGCTAATTCACTAGCTTTATTACACGACCATTAGCCATTGGCTATTGATAAGGCTGCAATGTAGCTAGTTGTCCAGGCGGCCTGGAAATTAAATCCCCCGGTTTCTCCATCAAGGTTCAAAACTTCGCCTGCAAAGTAGAGTCCGGGCATTTTTTTGCTCTGCATCGTTTCCAAATCAATGTCATCCAGATTGACACCTCCGCACGTTACAAATTCCTCCTTAAAAGTAGTTTTGCCTTTAATGTGAAAGGGGCAGCGAATTAAATACTCGATCAGTTTATTGATATCCCTGTTGGAGGCATCACCCCA
>VYLZ01000021.1_pt1 | contig 101616 bp, 82 predicted proteins | sample 5115361 | NCBI WGS metagenome assembly VYLZ01 (sample SAMN12291805, study PRJNA351875) | freshwater metagenome | isolation source: freshwater lake | place: USA: Michigan, Sixteen Lake | collected 2013-08-07 | reverse complement strand
CGTGGTTTGAGTTAAATCGGCCTCCTTGATCCGATCATCGCTAAATAGGCTGAACCCATCGAAAGCCGCGCGGTCGTTGACCTCCGAATTTTTTAGCCGTTTGATCTGCTTTCCTGTGGCATCATAAACACGTCCTTCAAATTGAAGAATCTTTGTCAATTTGTCGTAACCCAGATCTTGTGATGCATAACTATTTCCTTTATCGTTTAATATGGTAACTACAAGGTGTGCATAAAAAACGCCTTTGTCCTTTGCTAAAATGGTGTACCTCATATGATCTTCACGAAGCACCACATTCACATTTTCCATTAGCTCCAAAGGGATGTCTTTTACAGGGTACTTTTCATCTTTGCCGATAACAGAAAAGCTAGCGAGAAGTAGGATAACAAGAGAAAGGGTTCTCATTCAATTTATTTTTTTTTCAATACAATTTGTTCGGCCTGTTTTGCCACTACTTGTCCATAAAAATCTCGAAGAGCAGGATATTCTTCCTGGTTGAATACTGATTTGTTAAAGCTTAAGCTACTGGTGATGCTAATCATATTTCCAACTCGGGTTGCATTGTATAGATATTTGCAACTATTGCCCGGAAGAGCGAGGATTTTATTTTTTGGAAGTTCGTCAACCTGATAATCTGCAGGCACAGTGATTTTTACCATGTATAGTTTATCGAACGGAGAACCAAAATCGACTGGATATTCTCTTTTCTCAACTTTAAATGGATTCTCCGATTCGCGCTCCATCACAAAAGGGCTAAAGTAAAATGTATTGCCGGCAGTCGTGCTGTGCTCACCGATGGTGAGGGCATGTTTTTCTTTGAAGGGAAGCTGAATCTCTTTCGCATTTTCGAAGTTGCTATTTGCCAATTGCCAGCTTTTTGTTCCTACAAATTCTTTAATGTATTCGGCTTCACCTTTTGCTAGAAACGATTTGCGTGCGGCAGAAGAGAAATAGCCGGTTGACTCCACATTCAGATTGCCATTCAGATCTGCAGCATCGGTTAACTTCAGATCTGCACTTATTACCATGCGCGATTTAGTTTGTGATTGTAAGTTAACCCATTGTGGCGATTCACCAGAGACAACAAGCCCCCTGTCGTTCAAACATCTCTCGGGTAGCATACCGACTGGTAGTAGTTTTTCCGTAGCGTCTAACAAGATAGTTTTCTCACCGATTTTCACAGAGCAGATAAGGTAATTGAATTGACTGGAAACAGGTATGCTTTCACGAATAAATCCGTGATCTCTAGTGCTCACTAGAACAGGAGACACCGGCACCTCAGCTTTTTCCAACATCGAGGCAAGTAGCAAATTGATGTCTGCCGAATTCCCTTTCTTCTTTTCAAATACATCTTTTAGACCGCTTGATAAATAGCGCCTTTTATAACCGTCCCACACAAAATTTTGACGAACAAATTGAAATATTGCTGCGGCCTTTTCTTCAGAGGTAATTTTGCCTGCTGTAATTTCCTCTACCTGTTTTTTTAGAAAATTGTTTCCCGTGATTTCTGGTCCGTAGCGCTTCCAATAGGAAATATTAATATCTTCCCAACTACCCATGTAGTTCTTGATATTGCCATTTGGGAACCGGGTGGATGAAAGCTCAAAGTTAATTTTTGAAATGAAATCAATCTTAGATGTCATGTGTGGCTCCTCCTTGAAAGCAGGAACATCTTGCGCAACCCAACGATTACTGTTTTCTCTATAATCAATCTTGTCTGTTTCATAGCTTGTTTGCACACCGGAGAAGCGACCGCCACTGCGTTCTTTTGATGTGATCAAAATAGATTGTGGTTTGGATTCTGTCTCATTGATAGCCAGAGGAACGTACCCCTGCATATATTTCTGATAGTTGTAGTACTCGGGAATGTAGGCTCTGTACTCACTCCAAACCGTTGGGATTTCATCTTGAAACGCCCAATCCTGAAAGTTGAAAACGAAATCGGAAGTAACCTTATACGAAATTTCAATGACTGAACCCACTTTTACATTTGGCAGACTGATCTTTGTGAAGTTCAGGTTGTCGTCATATTTTTCTTTGATGATGGCATCTCCCTTTGCCTTGCTTTCAACAATTTTTCCATTTTCTAAATTGTAGGTTACCGCTTTTAGGTTAGAAACTTTTTCGTCATCGGTTCCATCGTGGTATAGAGGAATACTGAAGTCAGCCCATTTTAAACCATCCTTTGTTAAGATCTTTATTCGTCTAATGCGTTCAAAGAAAAGTTGGAAGCCTTCTGTTTGGTTATATGAAATAGTTGATTCACCGAAATCGGCCAACACAACTGCAGAAGCCGAAGAATCTTTGTCATAGACCGTCATCTTCATATCTTCCATGGGTATGTTACCAAACTTAATGGGTGGCTTTTGTCCAAAGCACACAAATGAGGACAATAAAAAGAAGAGAGTAATTAATCTCATGTTGATAGAAATAGGTTTGGCCAAAAGTCTAACAAATTATTTCTAAAAGCAACGTGGTTTTCCCCGTATTTTTCTAATTAATGTATTTATTTTTGACGGGAAGGTTTTCTGATCGAGAAGTCCGAATGTCAATACCGAAAATCACCCACGGCTAAAAATGAATGTTAGGTTTCTCCTCTTATTAGCACTTTTACAACTAACCATCTATTCTTCTTTTGCTCAGGGAAATGGATTCCCGTTTGGAGCTGTTTCTGCCAAGGAATTGGCAATGACCAACTATGCAGGTGATTCATTGGCAACAGCACTCGTTCTGGACGAGTTTGGCGAAGTTTATTTTAATGAGAGTACAGGGAACATGATAGTCGAATTTCATCAGAAGATAAAGATTCTGAAATTAGACGGTGTTCGATACGGCAACTTTACGTTTACACTGAGAAAAAATGAAAATGATTTTGAAAAATTAATATCTGTTGAGGGGGCAACTCACGTCTTGTCATTGGGCACAATAAAGAGATTCGACCTTGACAAAAAAAGCGTTTTCCGCGAGGAGAATCAAAATTATACGAAAGTTAGCTTTACCCTCCCCAATGTAACAGTTGGTGCTATTGTCGAGACAAAGTATGTCTTTAGTAGCCCTTTTATTTTGGTTCTATATCCTTGGGAGTTTCAAGCGGACACTCCGAAGCTCAGGTCTGAATTTCGGGCGTTGATACCCGCGAACTATGTCTACAACGCCTCATTGAGGGGTTATCTAAAACTAAGTACTAACGAAACAAAAGTGATCAGAGACTGCTTCTCAATAGGAGGAGCTAAAGCCGACTGTAGCCTTTTGCGTTTTGAGATGAAGGATATTCCCGCCTTTTGCGAAGAAGAGTTTATGACCGCCAAAAGCAACTTTCTTTCGCAGATAAATTTTGAGCTTTCAGAAATCAGGTATTTTGACGGTCGCCATGACAAGGTTACTAAAGAATGGAAAGATGTTGAGCAAGAGCTGTTTGAACATCAGGACTTTGGAAACCAAATCAAGAAAGCGAGAAACATTTTAGACGATAAGGTCAAGGAAATAACAAATGGCACGGATGATCCATTGCAAAAGGCAAAACTAATTTTCAATTGGGTGAAGAGACATTATACATGGAATGAATATGACGGGAAATATGCTGATAAGGGTGTGAAATTCGCCCTCGAAAACAGCAAGGGCAATGTTGGCGACATCAACCTTTCACTGTTAGGAGCGCTCCAACTTGCCAAATTGGATGCGCATCCGGTTATACTTTCTACGCGCTCCAATGGGCTTCCCAATTCACTTTACCCCGTTTTAAGCGAATTCAATTATGTCATTGTTCAACTTCAGATAGGTGAGCAAGTTTACCTACTCGATGCTACAGAACCTCTTGCAGGATTTGGGCTGTTGCCTGAGCGATGTCTTAATGGCACGGGTAGATTATTGGCAAAGAAGGATTCGAGAGAAGTACAATTAATATCTAAGGCGAAGGAGAAAAGTGTCACTTCGCTCAACATTAGCCTAAAGGAAGATGGGACATTGGCCGGAACAATGCGCGTTATTTCTTATGATTACAAGGCGCTTGAAAAAAGGAGGCAAATTCAATCATTTGGTAAAATAGAAAATTATTCCGCTTCATTGGAAAGAGAGTGGTCGTTGCAGACTGTACGAAATATGAGTATAGAGAACCTTGGCGAACATGAAAAACCACTGACCGAAACGATGGAGATACAATTTAACAGAGATGATCTAGCCAATGTCAATCGAATCTATTTCAATCCATTTGTTGTTGGTCGATGGACGACCAATCCTTTCAAATTAAAGGAACGAAATTTTCCGGTTGACTTTGGTACGCCACAAGAAGAGACCGTTTTGGTTGTTGTCGAATACCCACCCGGTTTTACGTTGGACGAAATGCCCAAAGACGTTGCTATGGCTTTGCCAAACAAAGGAGGCCGTTTTACATTTAGTTGTGTTAATATTGGCAACAAGTTGAATATTACTTATACGTTGAGCTTATCAAAAGCAATTTATGAGGCGCAAGAATACCCCTATTTGAAGGAGCTCTTTGCTCGGATAGTTCAAATAAGACAGACAGATTTAGTGCTCATTAAAAAGTAATCCATTGGCCAAATCCAAAACTTCTTTCTTCTGTCAAAGCTGTGGTTATGAATCCGCCAAGTGGTTGGGTAAGTGCCCCTCATGCAATTCCTGGAATTCTTTTGTAGAAGAGATTGTCAATAAAGAAGAACTCACAAAAAATGAATGGAGACCGGAGCCAGGAAAGACAAGGCAAGAAAAGCCAAAAACACTAAGTGAGATAGAATCCACCAAAGAGATTCGAATTAGCTCATCCGACCTCGAGCTAAATCGGGTATTGGGTGGAGGCATCGTTTATGGTTCCCTGGTTTTAATTGGTGGTGAACCGGGCATCGGAAAATCAACATTGATGCTGCAAGTTGGACTAGCGCTAAAAAAGCTCCGTGTTCTTTATGTATCTGGGGAGGAAAGTGATCAGCAGATAAAGATGAGAGCTGAGCGATTGAGTGATCTGACGAAAACCGTAAATGAAAATTTCTTTGTCCTGACCGAAACAAATACACGGAACATTTTTCAGGCAATTGAAACCATTCAGCCCCAGTTATTAATCATCGACTCTATTCAAACGTTGCATTCGCATCAGTTGGATTCAGTAGCGGGAAGCGTGGGACAAGTTCGACAGTGTGCTGCCGAGCTGATGAAGTTTGCAAAGGAAACCAACACACCCGTTTTTTTAGTCGGACATATTACCAAAGACGGAATGTTGGCCGGACCAAAAGTGTTGGAGCATATGGTTGACACCGTTTTGCAGTTTGAGGGCGATCGGCATTTGGCCTACCGGATTTTGAGAACAACTAAAAACCGATTCGGCTCGACCTCTGAAATTGGCATTTATGAAATGTTGGGCAATGGCTTGCGTGAAGTTTCGAATCCTTCGGAGATATTGATCTCACAGAAAGATGGGAATCTGACGGGGGCTACAATTGGCGCGACCATCGAGGGCAACAGACCGTTGTTGATTGAAATACAATCGCTCGTCAGTCCGGCATCGTATGGAACGCCACAACGTACACCTACAGGCTTTGATCAGAAGAGATTGAATATGCTATTGGCCGTTTTGGAAAAGCGATGTGGCTTTCGTCTTGGCACTCAAGACGTATTCTTAAATATGGCAGGCGGAATTAGTGTGGAGGATCCGGCCATTGACTTAGCCATTTGCATTTCAGTTGTTTCATCGATGGAAGAGATTCCCGTGTCAGACAAAATCTGCTTTGCTGCGGAGATTGGATTGGGTGGAGAACTGAGAGCGGTAAATAGAATAGACCAGCGAATTTCTGAAGCGGAGAAGTTGGGCTTCGAACAAATCTATATTTCAAAATACAGTCAAAAATCGATTGACGAAAAAAAATCAAAAATTGAAGTCAAGTCTTTTGGCAAGCTGACGGAGGTCTTTAAAGAGCTCTTCGGCAAGCAATAGTTGTACTCAACCTTGCGCTGTTGAGTTCTTTCGCTCGAAAGCGGTGATGAGAAAAAGGGAAGTCAGCATCATAGCAGCACCCACTAAAAAAGGTATATGGAAATTGAAGCTGTACAAAAAGCCGCTTAGTCCCATGCCCGCTGCCCGTGCCACAGAACCAAAAGATTGGTTCACACCTAACACTTGACCTACTTCTTTGGGGTTGGCAAATTTTGATAGCAAGGAGGTAATGCCAGGAGTAAGACATCCATTAGCAAGGGCAATTAAGGCAAGACCTATAAATTCAAAAGGCATAAAAAATCGATTTCCAGTAATGGGCAGGATGGCCAATCCGATCGCCATAAAGAAAATGCCATAGTAGATCATTTTTACTTCGCCTAACCATTTTACCATTCGGCCCACTAACAACCCTTGCACGATGGCTGTTGCTACGCCCACAAAACCAAATACGTAACCTATTTCTTTTTCATTTAATCCGTTTACCTCTTTCCACATTAGTGAACTAGCAATCTGCATGAGCATAAACGCAGTGATAAAGATAAAATTGATCCAAAGTAAATGACTGACCAGCGGTTTTTTTAATTCAGTGATTATGCCTGTTACTACTTTAAAATTGAATGGTAAATTTTTCTTTTTTTCTTTAAGTGATTCCGGAAGCAGGAAGTAAGCCATTATCAAATTAACAAAGCACATAGCAGAAGCTACATAACCTACCCAATCCACGGTTCCTGGCGAAGAGATACTTTTCAGAAATCCACCTAATGATGGACCAATGATAAAGCCGATACCAAAAGCAGCCCCCAGAAAGCCTAGTGACTTCGTTCTCTCTTCCGGTGACGTAACATCTGTAATGTAGGCTTGTGCAACCGAGATGTTAGCCGACCCAATACCAGAAAGCATGCGCGACAAAAACAAAATGAGCAGAACATTAGCCTGGGCAAAGACAAAATAGGCTATGCCAGTAATGAAAATGCTGAGTAACATGATGGGTCGTCTTCCGTGTCGGTCGCTGAGTGTTCCCCAAAAGGGAGCAAACAGAAAATTCATGATGGGGAATATCATAGCGATCAGCCCAACCTGATAGTCTTGCGCGCCTGGTGACGAAAAGAACAAAGAGAGGAGATTTCTTCATTTTCTAAATTAAACGCGGGCGAATTTGCAACTTTGCTTTCATGCGATCAAGCGAACTGCTTCTAATATCTACTCCTGAAGTGCAAGAGTACCTCAGCGCAAACGAAAGCATTGATGAGAAGAAATTGTTACTCGCAAAAAAAGAAATTTTAGGCATACCATCTTCCGAAATGGCCAACCAACTTATTGGCAGAAGGAAAGCAAAACAGAAGTTTCCATCCTGGTACCAGACAACATCAATAGTATACCCACCTTCTGCCAATCTGGAACAAAGTTCTTCGGAGGCGACCGCGAAGTTTAAGGCAGAGCTGATACGGTCCGAGTTGGTTCATTCTAGTTTATTGGTTGATCTTACAGGCGGCTTTGGTGTCGACACTTTTTTTCTGGGGAAGTTGTTTTTGGAAGTCATTCATATTGAGCCAAACGAAAACCTTTCATCGATAACGGCACACAACCACCGACTATTGGGAGCCTCCATTTTGCATGTGCGACAAACAGCAGAAGAGTTTTTGAAGGCTAATAAGAAAAAAGTCGATCTATTTTTTATCGACCCTTCTCGCAGAAGTGAATCAAAGAAAGTATTTAAACTGGCCGACTGCCAACCTAACATTGCCGCTCTGCAAGATGTATTATTTTCCTTTTCAAATTTTATCTTAACTAAAGCATCTCCACTGCTCGATATTCAACAAGCACTTCGCGAGTTAAAGCATGTCACTAAGGTAGCCGTGGTTTCGGTAGAGAATGAATGCAAAGAGTTATTGTTTTTGCAGAAATTTGGTTTCGAGGGAGAGCCTTTCATTGAAACAATTAACCTCTCAAACGATGGATCCGTAGTTGAGAGATTTGTGTTTACTGCCTTAGAAGAAAGGGCTGCGACCGTGGTTTTTTCATCACCCCTAGATTATTTGTACGAGCCAAACGCGTCCATCGCAAGCCAATACACACCTTTACACCTCGCCAAACTTGTTCACTGATTTTCCTGGCCGTGTTTTTAAAATAGAAGCGTTAAATCCCACCTTACAAATGTTCAAGGAGCTATTGCCGGAGGGCAAAGCAAACGTGGCTACACGCAACTATCCGTTGTCTGCTCAAGAGTTAAAAAAGAAATTGAAACTAAAAGATGGTGGAGATAAGTTTGTAATTGGATTTTCCGAAGAAAAGCGCAAATCTGTTGTAATTGCCACAAGAATCAGATGAACCCTAGCAGATAATATGCTACCAAAAAGAGTAGCCCCAGCGTACCATACAGCTTAATCACCTTTTTTCTATTTTGCGTATCCTCCCACCAGAGCATGATCCATGGCTTTATCAAGCCAACCACGAGACCAAGAAAACAACTCAAGGCCGACAGCAGCAAAAGATTTCGGATGTAAAACATTTCCAAAAATAGCAAGAAAAGTATCTTCCCTCTCAATCAGAGAACTTTTCGCTACCAAACTTCCCTATATTTGCGCCTCTTTTTGTGAAAGCATCTGATTTCCTCTCTCTTTATCGCGCGGATGGTTATATCCAAACCTTGGCCGAAGGGATCCGTGCGTCCGCTTCAAATGTTATTCAGGTTAAAGGCCTTCATGGGAGTCTAGATGCCGTGCTATTAGCGGCAATTCACAAAAGTGTGAGAGCCAACCATATTGTCATTTTACATGACCGCGAAGAAGCTTCCTTTTTTTTAAATGATATTCAGAACCTGCTTGGTGAAAAGGAGATTTTTCTCTTCCCGATGTCCTACAAACGTCCTTACGAGTATGACGAAGTAGAGAATGCAAACGTGTTGATGCGAGCGGAAGTACTAAATCAGCTTAGTAATCATCCAGATGGCAACATCATTATTACATACCCCGAGGCGCTATCTGAAAAAGTGATCAACAAAAAATCATTGGCGTCCAACACATTTGTCATTCAAAAAGGCGAGGTGCTCGATCGCGAATTTTTGGAAGAGTACCTGCACACCTATGACTTTGAGAAAACAGATTTCGTAGCCGAGGCGGGTCAGTTTGCTATGCGCGGGGGAATCATCGATGTATTTTCGTTTGCCAACGAACGTCCCTACCGAATAGAGTTGTATGGCAATGAAGTGGATAGTATCAGGAGCTTTGATCCGGGTTCCCAATTGTCAGTTGATGTGCAGGAAAAAATCAGCTTAATGCCTAATGTGCAGACGCGACTGATCCTGGAAGAGCGCCAATCTTTTTTTGACTTTATTTCATCCTCGTCTCGAATCTGGATAAAAGACGCGGTGCTCACCACCGACATTATCGCTCGATGTTTTGAAAAAGCCACTCAAAACTTTGATAAAATTCTGCGCGAAAGTGGGCAAACAAAAGTAGTGCTGGAGCCGAGTCAGCTGTTTGAGACGAGCGAAAGTCTGCAACAGCAATTTAAGAAGTTTGGACGGATTGAGTTTGGCTCTCGTTATTTCTTCGAGCCACAGAAAACATTTGAGCTGAGATCATCAACCCAACCGTCATTCAATAAGAATTTTGAGCTCCTTGCTGCCAATTTGTTGGAATACCAACAGCAAGGATTTGTGAATTTCATTGCTGCTGAGCAACCCAAGCAGGCTGAACGACTCCATGGCGTATTTGAAGAAATTCATCCAGAATTGAGATTTCAAACGCTGGAGTTCTCTTTGCGGCAAGGCTTTGTGGACCCGACACTAAAGATTGTCTGTTATACAGATCATCAGATTTTTGAACGCTACCATCGCTACCGCAGCAAAGAAAAATTTTCAAAATCAAAGGCACTTACATTCCGCGAGTTGCAGACACTTCAACCTGGAGACTTTGTTACTCATATCGATTACGGCATCGCCAAGTTTGCCGGTTTGGAAAAGAAGGAGGTGAACGGCAAAGAACAGGAAGCAATACGCCTGGTGTTTCGCGATGATGACATGATGTATGTGAGCATACATTCGTTACATAAAATTTCAAAGTACTCTGGCAAAGAGGGAGCGGCTCCTTCCATCAGCAAATTAGGTAGCGGTGAATGGGAAGGAAAAAAAGCAAAAGCAAAGAAGAAAGTAAAAGACATCGCCAAGGAACTGATTGAGCTTTATGCCAAGCGAAAGCAAGCGCCCGGTTTTGCCTTTGCTGAAGATGGCTTTTTGCAGGCCGAGCTAGAGTCATCCTTTATTTATCAAGATACGCCAGATCAGGCCAAAGCCACCGAAGATGTGAAGCATGACATGCAACAACCACACCCAATGGATCGCCTGGTGTGTGGTGATGTTGGTTTTGGAAAAACGGAAGTGGCCATCAGGGCTGCTTTCAAAGCTGCGACTGAGGGAAAACAAGTGGCGGTGCTAGTGCCCACCACTATTCTGGCCATGCAGCATTATCGGACCTTTTCTGAACGCCTGGCAAATTTCCCCGTGAAGATTGAATATGTCTCGCGATTCAAGACCGAAAAAGAAATCAAAGAAATTATTAAGCAGGTTAAGGAGGGTATCGTCAACATTATAATTGGAACGCATCGAGTAGTTAGCAAAGACGTAGAGTTTAAGGAGCTGGGATTGCTCGTGATAGATGAGGAGCAGAAATTTGGAGTGAAAGTAAAAGACCGACTGAAGGAATTGAAAGTTAACGTTGATGTACTTACCCTTACAGCAACTCCAATTCCACGCACACTTCATTTTTCGTTAATGGGAGCGCGTGACTTAAGCATTATTGCGACTGCACCACCCAATCGTCAACCGGTAACCACAGAACTTCATACCTACAACGAAGAAATCATTCGTGATTCAGTCAGTTATGAGTTGCGAAGAGGAGGGCAAGTTTTTTTTGTGCATAATAGAATCAGCGATATTGATCAGGTGGCGAATGTCATTTTCAAATTGGTGCCCGATTCACGAATAGGCATTGCCCACGGACAAATGGATGGCGACAAACTTGAGAAAGTAATGCTCAAGTTCATTGAAGGCGAGTATGACGTATTGGTATCAACAAACATTATTGAGTCAGGATTAGATATACCAAACGCCAACACGATAATTATTAATCATGCAAATCTATTTGGCTTGAGTGATCTGCATCAGATGAGAGGTCGGGTGGGGCGTTCAAATAAAAAAGCATTTTGCTATTTACTTACACCCCCAACATCAGTATTGTCTTCAGACTCGCGCAAGAGGTTAGCTGCACTCGAAGAATTTTCTGAATTGGGTGACGGATTTAAGGTGGCCATGCGTGACTTGGATATTCGTGGGGCAGGTAATCTACTAGGTGGCGAACAAAGCGGATTTATTACTGATTTGGGCTTTGACACGTATCATAAAATTTTGGATGATGCGATTCAAGAACTGAAAGAAACGGTATTTAAAGAATTGTTTGCCGAGGAGTTAACCGCCAAGGCGAGGCTGGTTGTTCAAGATTGTATTATCGAAACTGATTTGGAGATTCTTATTCCTGACACCTACATCAACAATACCAGTGAGCGTCTCCAACTTTATTCATCGTTGGATAATATTAAGAATGAAGAAGAGCTGCAAAAATTTACCAGTTCGTTAGTCGATCGGTTTGGCATCCTACCCATGGCGGTGGAGCAATTGATTAACACCGTTCGCCTACGTTGGATGGGCGAAGAGTTGGGCTTTGAGAAGATTAGTTTAAAGAATGATAAATTGAGAGGATACTTTGTTTCGGGCAAAGACGAATATTTTAAATCAGACGTGTTTGGAAGAATTTTGGCGTTCGTGCAAACTCATCCAAAAAAGTGTAGAGTAAAAGAGACAGGCGGTAAGCCGATTTTGACAGTAGAAGACATCACAAATGTCGAGGCAGCGATCGAAGTTTTGTCGCCAATAACAACGCGTTATAATGCCAATTCCCGCAAGGAAACGTTGTCAGCATAAGGTTCCATTCCAGCCATATCATCAAAGGCATTGATCATCAGTACTTTCTTGTACTTAGAAGAGTAATAAACTTCGATAAAGAACTCGCCAGTATGGTAAAGATAGATTTTTGTGTCAGCTAATTTGCGAGAAGTGATGTAGTTGGAATCTGTAATTACCAAGTCACACTTTTTTTCAAAAGACGCCATCTTAAATTCTTCAATATTTCTCATGTTTTTTCTTTGGGGTGTAGAAAGGAAAGATCGTGCCAGCGCAATTTCGGCCATATTCTCGACCTTTTTGGATTGCAAAGTGAATCAATGAGAGATTTTTCGTCCCAATTTGGGTTTGCAATATTTGCAACCTAGCTCCGTTAGTTCGAAAAGTGTTAGAATTCACCTCCATTAAGGATTTATCAAAAAATGGCTACGCTTTGGAAAACATGTGTTTATCTCATTATATTAGCGGTTCCTTTGATCTATAACGTAAAGCAAATGAAGTATACCAAGTCACTTTTGTTCGTAGTTGCGCTGTCTTTTTTGTTCTCCTCCTGCTTTTTGAAGCGAGGGGGATTTCCCACGTCTCAAAACCCCGGTCAAGTGAGTACCGCCACTGGGTTGGAGTATGCCCGTGAAAAAGACGAAAAGTTGTTTGATGTGGGCCCTTACAAAGATCAGGATCAATTACCCCACATGGTTTATATTCAAGGAGGTAGAGTAGTTTTAGGTTCCTTCGAAGAAGATATTATGGCCACCCGCGACAATGTTGAACGAACAGTTTCGGTAGCGTCTTTTTATATGGATGAAGCTGAAGTAGCCAATATCCACTGGCTAGAATACCTTCATTATTTGAAAACAGAAAACGATCCAGAAGGTCAGGGTCCAGACGCCCCCTACGGGATAAAGTATAAAGAAGCTTTGCCCGATACATTGGTTTGGAGGTCTAAACTTGCCTTTAACGACCCCTATGTTGATTATTATTTGCATTACCCGGGGTTCCGTTTCTTTCCTGTTGTAGGCGTTGATTGGAACCAAGCAAACAATTATGCAGTCTGGCGAACAACTAAAGTCAATGAGAGGCTTGCTGTGGAGGCTGGTTATAAGGACGGTGAGAAAGTACCTCTTGAATCTGGTCATGTTGTTCCTAATTTTCGTCTTCCGACAGAAGCAGAGTGGGAGTATGCGGCAATGGGCATGATCGGAACTTTATGGCTTGACGAAATGCAAACTCACCAGCGGCTTTACCCATGGGACGGGCATGCGTTGAGAAACCCTTACGGAAAGGCAATGGGAACATTTTTGGCCAACTTTAAAAGAGGACGTGGGGATTATGCCGGTATAGCTGGCCGTTTAAATGATGGCGCCCTGATCACGTCTTATATTTATGACTACCCTCCCAATGATTATGGTCTATACAATATGGCAGGGAATGTTAGCGAGTGGGTCATGGACGTTTACCGTCCGTTGTCACACCAGGATTTTGACGATTTGAACCCTATAAGAAGAGACGACTTTTTGGATCTTAGCCAAATCTATAAACCTCAGTATAAAACTGATACGTCCTCAGTGAAGGGGGCAAATGGCGAATTTGTAAATGGTGCAGACGGCAAACGCCAAATCGAAAAGAAATACACAAAAAGGCATGCAAAGGGTACAGGAGAAGATGAATTCGTATCTCTAGTAAGCGACAAGGCTAGAGTATACAAAGGGGGTTCTTGGAAAGATGTAGCATACTGGATGTCTCCTGGTACGCGCAGATTCTTGGATGAAGATTCGGCAACTGCAACCATTGGATTCCGTTGTGCGATGATTCGCGCGGGTTCAAACTACTAACAAGTATTTATTCATTAATAAAAAAGCCCTCCCCTCGGAGGGTTTTTTATTGCGCCTCCGCAATGCAGGCAATACTTAGCGAGCGACATTGGCTGTTGATGAGATGTTGGCCACAGGCTTCTAATGTCGCACCAGTTGTCACAACATCATCCACTAGTAGAATCCGTTGACCAACTATCATTTCAGCAGATTGAATTCCAAAGGCGCCCTCCACATTTTCCCAGCGCTCTTGTTTTGATTTTTTGGTTTGAGTGCTCGTGGTTGTTTTTCGCACGGAGATGCTTTCAGACCATGGAATTCCCAAACCATTACTGAGCCCTTCTGCAAATTTTGCACTTTGGTTGTATCCTCTTTTTCGCAAACGAGTTGGATGTAATGGGATGGGAACAATAACATCAAATTCATTTTGAAACCCTGCCTGGGCTAGTTCTTTTCCATAGGTAGAACCTAGTTTTACCCCAATCTCTGGGTGATTGTTATACTTTAGTTCGTGTAGCAAATGTTGCACGATTCCGGATTTTCTGAACTTTAAGTAGGCTATTGCGTGTTCAATTGGCAACCGCCCGGTGAGACGGCTTTTTATCGGATTATCAATGACTAAGTGGTAATTCGTTTTTGGTAAATCAATCAGGCAGATCGTGCAAAGGGTGTCTTCTCCTTTTACCAATGATCGCTTACATCCATAGCAATAGTTGGGAAAGAAGAGGCTAATAAAATCTTTACCGATATTTAACAACCCATGACTCATAATACTCACTTTTTATTTCTGAAACGCGTGATAGGCAGGAACGGGAAACTCCATTTTGAAGTTCTCCACGCGAAGCACAAGTAGCGGTTTTACTTTTGTTAAATCAGGGAAGAAATCACTGCTGACTTTTATATTTTGCAACTTGGCTAAGTAAGCCATTCCACTACTCTTAGGTTTGGTTAACATCAATTTGTCCTTGTGAGCTTGAACAATCGTGAGCGGAAGTATAGTCGTTGAAATAGGAAAGCAAATCCTACTTCTAATAAAATCTGCCTGGAAAAAGGATACACCGTCTTTAAAAATAGCTATATGGTCACTAATCTGTTTTTTTCCCCACTGAAAGTCTGCGAACTCTTTTGGGATACCCCAGTTTTCAATACCATTAACCACACTGCTTTGAGTGGAGACATAAATTTTCGAAATCGAGAACACCTTTTTCTTGTTGAATGAAAAAAGCCCGGGAATAAATAGCAATTCGTGGTAAGGACCAACGGGAGAATTTTGATAGTCCACGAGCATCACTGCTCCCCAGCCACTTACGAATTTTTCTTTTTGAAAATCAGCCAGAAAACCGTGTTCGGCCACAAAGGCTTTTGTAAAGCGGTAGAGAAGAATGTAGCCGCTGCCTGTAAGTTTCCAGGGAGCACAGGCGATTTCATTTTCATCTTTCGCAAAGTCAGGGCTTTCCATAAGTAATAGGCAGAATAATTCGAAAGGATTCTAGAGAAACAATGGAAGATATAAAAATAATTTATGAATTTTAGAGTTATGAAGAACAGGATGCTTCGCATTGGGTTTTTAAGCGGTTTTCTTTTAGGAATTAGTATAGAGTGCTTCGCACAATCAGAAACCGATTCTGTGCAGTTAAAGAGCCGTGCGGTAATATTTATTAACGGCAAACCAGTTCGTGATACGCTACGCTTATCCGAATTTGAAAGGATAGACTATATCAAAGGAAAGCAAGCCATCGAGTTGGTTGGCCCCAGAGGAAAAGGAGGCGTATATTTAGTAAGCAGCGATGGAAGGATTCCTGTCTATGGCATCGTTACAAACCCAAAGGGAAACAAAATCAGTGGCGTAGAGGTTATATCAAGTGACGGCAAAGTATTAACTAGAACAAATAAATGCGGCATCTTTTTTATTTCTGCAGTCACAATTTACGATGTGTTAGTCATTCGAAAAAGAGGATTTGAAAATGTTCCTCTTAGGGTTCAACAAACTGAGAACGTGATAATTCTTACGAAGAAAAGAAAACAGTAATATGAAAAAGATATTTCCATTTCTGCTTAGTACAGCGTTGGTAGTAGTGATAGGATCATTGGCGTCATGTACGAAAGACGAAGTGAAACCTGGTGAGTTTGATTATGTCAACTCGTGGATTCAGAGTAATATGAAAGAAGCGTACTACTGGACAGATCGAATACCAGTTTCGCCCAATAAAGCCGTGTCGCCCGATAAATTTTTTGAGTCATTGCTGACAAAACCAGATGATCGTTTTTCCTGGATTCAGGATAACTATCAGGAGCTGCTTAATTCTTTGCAAGGAGTCACTAAAGAAGCAGGCTATGAATTTGCACTCTATCGTGCCAGCTCAACAAACAACAATGTGTTGGCGCAGATTCTATATATAAAAAAGGGATCTCCAGCCGAAGTTGCGGGACTAAATCGTGGGGATGTGATCGATCAAATCAACAACACACAGATTACAATCGAAAATTATCAGACACTACTACAGGCGATTAGCGAGCCTCACTCGATTACCTATCGTCCCTAAAACTTTTCCACAAATGCGGTAGGAGCGCCAAAAACCTTATCGTTAACAACTGTGGAGTATGCAGAGAATCCAAATTTTTTGGATAAAGTGATTACCTTGAACAACAGGAAAATCGGCTATTATGTCTACAATTTGTTTTCAACAGGACCAACGGCAACCAGTACGCAATACAATGATGAGATGGATGCAGTCTTTGCGCGGTTCAAGGCAGCAGGCATTACAGACCTTGTTTTGGATTTGCGTTTTAATAGCGGAGGAGCGGAAACAGCGACAGTCAATTTGGCGAGTTTGATTGGTAAGGGAGTAGACGCCTCAAAGGTTTTTGCCAAGAGGCAATACAATAGCACGCTCACCGCTCAAATTTTAAACGATCCTAGATATGGGTCAGAGTTTTTGTTGACAAGGTTCAAAAGTAAATCTCAGAATGTCGGGTCAATGCTACGAAACAACCGAGTATATGTTTTGACTGGAGCGCGAAGTGCATCTGCAAGCGAGTTGCTAATCAATGGGCTACGACCATTTATGGATGTGTACTTGATTGGCGCAAAAACAGCAGGAAAAAACGTTGGCTCAACAACGATATACGAAGCGAATGACCCCAAAAATAAATGGGGAATGCAGCCCATTATTGTTAAGTCGTTCAATAGTCTTGATCAATCAGACTATGGAAATGGATTTACCCCTAACATCGTAGATGCCGACAATGGCGCGCAGCTTCCTTTGGGCGACACCAGTGAGAAGTTGTTGAGTCTTGCCATACAGCACATAAGTAGTAGCGGAAGAGTTGCCACCACAGAAGGAAACTTCGGAGTATCCCTTGGTCACTCATTTGATTTTAAAAACCGAAATTCAGATTTGATCATTGAGGCCAACCCTTTCCACGATTGAATTTTTTGGTGTCTCATTCCAACCTTTGCTGTTTAAAGGTGTCTAAATCAAAAATGCCGAATTTATGAACAAGCTTGGATTGATTTTGCTCTTAACTCTGACTTTTTCTTCATGCAAAAAAGACGAGGAAATTCAAAAAGCAGGATGTACGACACTAGCTTCGGTGCAAGACCTTACTGATTTAGATGGCTGTGGTTTTGTTTTTGAACTAGAAGACGGTACACGCCTAGAGCCACTTCGCATATTTTATTGTGGAACACCACCAGTGCCAAAAGAGATGCCAAAAGATCCTTTGCTCGACTTTGTTTTTGAAGCAGGTAAAAAAGTAAAGATTGGATACGAATTGACAGAATCAGCTAGCATTTGTATGGTAGGGCCGATGGTTAAAATTACCTGTATTGAAGAGATTAGCCCAACCAGTGAAAATTGAAGTTATTTTTCCGCCACCATCGCCAGGATATCATCAACAAATTCACGTGAATTACTTAACCTAGGGACTTTGTTTTGCCCCCCCAGTTTTCCTCGCTTTTTCATCCAATTATAAAAGGTGCCTTCAGAAACACTGTGAATTTTCGGGGCTACCAACGCAATGTCATGTGCGCGTTTGGCATCATAATCAGAATTGACTTTTCGAAGCGTATTATCTAATACTTCGGTAAACTCACTGATACTTGTAGGCTGACTTCTAAACTCTATGATCCATTCATGACCGCCTCTTTTCGATTTTTCTAAGTATATCGGAGCAGCCGTGAAGTTATCGATAACGGCACCCGTTTGCTCACAGGCACGGGTTATGGCCGTTTCCGCATTTTCGATTATAACCTCTTCTCCAAATGCATTGATAAAGTGCTTCGTTCGTCCTGATATTCGGATGCGATAGGGAGAGGTGCTGGTGAATTTGATGGTGTCGCCTATGCTATATCTCCATAGCCCTGCATTGGTCGTAATAACCATTGCATAGTTTCTGCCGATCTCCACATCTTGCAAACCGATGGCGTCCGGGAATTCCTTGTCTACTTCTTCCATAGGAATGAACTCGTAGAACACTCCGTAATCAAGCATCAGCAAAAGATCTTCTGAATCTTTCTGGTCTTGAATTCCAAAAAAGCCTTCGCTGGCATTATAGGTTTCCCAGTACTTCATCTGGTCTCCTGGAATTAGCGATTTGAATAAATTCTTGTACGGCTTAAAAGCGACAGCTCCATGAAAGAATACTTCCAAATTCGGCCAGATTTCCAGCATAGACTGCTTTTTCTCGAGCTCCAGTATGTATTGCAGCAACAAGACCGTCCATGTTGGTACCCCTGCAATTTGAGTTACGTCTACTCGGGCTGTTTCGCGAGCCAGCTTTTCAATTTTCTCTTCCCAATTGTCCATCAGAGCCACTTCCAAACTTGGGGTTCGAATAAACTCTGCCCATGGGGGGAGATTTTGCATAATGACCGCTGAGACATCTCCATATCGAGAGGTAGAAGTAGGGTCGTATTCGTTTACCCGACAGCTTCCGCCAATGGCCAGTCCCTTGCCTGAAAATATTTTTGTGTTTGGGTAATTGTTAATGAAAATGGAGTAGAGATCTTTTCCCCCTTTGAAATGGCAATCTTCTAATGCCTCGGAAGTAACGGGGATGAACTTGCTTCTCGCATTTGTAGTACCGCTAGACTTGGCAAACCACTTCACCTCAGATGGCCACAAAATATTTTGTTCGCCATGTAGCAATCTCTCAATGTAGGGATAGAGTTGTTCGTAGGTGTGAACAGGTACGCGCTTTTTGAAATCCTCATAATTGACCAGATCCTCAAATGAGTATTTTTGGCCAAATTGCGTGTAGCGCCCGGAGGCTATTAGTTTTTTGAGTACTTCGTCCTGTACTTCATGCGGGTATTTCATGAAAAGCTCCATCTGGTGGATGCGTTTTTTCATGACCCAAGCCAGGATCGAGTTTAGGATTTGCATAGGTACGAAGGACAAAATTAGTTCTTCTTGCCAAGGGGGCAAGCATCAAGTAAGGTAAAAGTCAAAATTCAATATTATTGGGCCCAAGCTGTAACCTGACTTAATGGATTGAAGAGGCTCGTAAATAGATAATGATATTGCGCAAATAAACAGCAATCCCTAGTGTTTGCGCGACTAGTAGAACAGGCTCTTGTCGCGCTACAGAATAGACTACGACCATTACTGAAGCAGCCAAACTAATCACCCAGAACCCCAGTGGCAAAACGGACTCGTTTGCTTTTTCAGAAAAATACCATTGATAGAGGTATCTACAGTTCAATAGCAACTGGCCAGTAATGCCAACAAACATAAATGTAAAAGACAAGTCAGCTTCTAACGCGAAAGTAGGTTCTTGCTGAAACCAAAGTAGCAGAATAGATGGAGGAATGGCCACTAAAAGAAGCTGAAAGAACAAAGGTATCGTAGACCAAAACCTTTTCAACTGAAGATTTCGAACATAGATGTAGAATGAGATTGATTGCCCTATCAAAATCACGATATCTTGCCGAATCAATCCATAAAGCAGAAATAACGAAGAACCCGAAATGCTAAACACCCAAAACAAAGTGGGAGACACCACCCTGCCTTCGCGCTCCGATAGATACCATTGCACAATAGAGCGAGCGCCAAAAAGACTTTGTGCAAAAAAACCTAAAGCATAAACAAAGTACTGATTCATTTTTGGTGGCCGATAATAAGTACTCCGATAAGTATCAGGATCGTTCCAGTAATTTGCCAAATCGTAATCTGTTCACCCAATAAAATAGAAGCTAGAATAATGGTCGAGACGGGTCCCACACTGCCCACTACAGCCACATTGCCAGATCCAATCCTATCAATAGCAGCTACCACGAAATAGGATGGTAGTACCGTAGAAAAAACGGCCATAAGAAAGCCATACATATAAACTAAAGTAGGCAAGTGCCACAAGGAAACTTCGCTTCTGATAAAGAAATGTAGCAAAACAGCGATGGAAGCAAAGCTCATTGCATAACTGTTAAATTTGCTCGCGCCCACTTTGGGTATCATCCTTCCACTTCCCACAATGTAAGCAGCGTAAGTGAAGGCGCAGATAAAGATGTAGACTGCGCCTTTAACAAAGTTTCCATTCTCTACTGTTTGTCCGGCTACTTCACTCACAAAGGCAAGTGCAAGGCCCGCGTAGGTAATAGTTACAGCTAACCATTGCATGGGCTTTATTTTTATTTTGAAGAATAGAGCAGACATGATGAGCACTAAGGTAGGGTAGATAAAAAGGATGAGCCGTTCAATGCTAGCGGAAACAAACTGAAGCCCCAGAAAGTCAAGTAGGCTACTAATGTAGTAACCCAGACAGCCAATGAGTGCGATAAGTACCCATTCTTTGATGGTGAATTTTGTGTTGCTACTTTGGCTAGAAGAAACAAAGGCCGCGCCTACAAAGAAAGGAACGGAAAAGATCATTCGCCAGGCTAGCAAAGTAACTGCGTCAATGTTTGTGTCGCGATAAGCAAGCTTCACAAAAATGGCTTTGGTAGAAAAAAGCACCGCACCAACAAGCGCTAAAAGTATACCCGTTAATAATTTGTTAGTGGGAAGTATCTTCACTTGTTTAGTAGGTGCACCAAAAATCCAAGGGATCAACTCATCAACATTTCTATGTCTTCTCTGGTGAGCGTTTTCACCACATTCTCTTCATTTTGTATCAGATTCTCGGAAAGTTTTAACTTGTGTTTTTGCAGCGTGAGAATCTTTTCTTCCACCGTATTGCGAGTAATAAATTTGTAAGTAAAAACTTTCTTCTTTTGTCCAATGCGATGGGCGCGATCAGCGGCCTGCGCTTCCACTGCAGGATTCCACCACGGGTCAAGAATGAAAACATAATCAGCTTCCGTCAGGTTAAGGCCCAAGCCTCCTGCCTTAATCGAAATCAGGAATACCTTCAGATCGGGGTTCTTATTGAATTTTTCTACTTGCTCCTTGCGATCAGTGCTCGAGCCATCCAAATAGGCAAAAGGAATTTTTCTATCCTTGAGCATTTCTTTGACGATATCCAGGTGTTTAACAAACTGGCTAAACACCAAAAGTTTGTGACCTTCCAACAAGGCATTCTCAATCATGTGCGAAACATCTTCCAGTTTGCCGGATGTACCCGCATAATGACTGTCAACCATTTTCGGATGATTGGAGATTTGACGCAGCTTGGTAAGCCCTTCCAGAATTTGAATGCGCGATCGGCCTATCCCTTCTTTATCAATTAGCTCTAGAATTTTGTGGCGGTAAAAAGATTTCACCTCTTCATACTTTTGTTCTTGCTCTGGAGTCATGTTTGTGTAGTAAACATTCTCCACCTTTTCAGGTAGATCGGTTGCCACTTGCGACTTCAATCTGCGAAGCATAAACGGGCGAATGATGCCATTCAACTTTTTCGTTTTTGCTTCGTCAGCTTTTTTCTCTATAGATTGTTGATATTCTTTTTTAAAGAACGTTTGACCACCTAAAAGGCCTGGATTGATGAACGTCATCTGAGACCACAAATCCAGTGTCGTGTTTTCCAGTGGCGTTCCTGTCAATGTTAACTTGAATCGCGATTTCAACTGCATCACCGCCTTGGCAATATTGGCCGTTGGGTTTTTGATCACCTGCGATTCATCCAGAATGATATAGTTGAAATAGAATTTCTCCAGCACGTCAATATCTAATCGTGTGATGCCATAAGAGGTAAGCACTAGATCATATTTTCCAAAGCGAGATATGTCTTTGTTTCGTAAGGTGCCAGTATACGTGAGTATTTTTAAATCGGGTGTAAACTTGGCGGCTTCCATTTCCCAATTGTAAATCAATGAAGTGGGCATCACCAATAACGAAGTGCCCGCGTTACCCTTCTCTTTTTCTGACTGTAAAAGAGCAAGTGTTTGCACGGTTTTTCCAAGACCCATGTCATCAGCAAGGCAACCTCCGAGGTGAAACTCATTCAGGAAGCGGAGCCAATTATAGCCCGCTTTTTGGTAGGGGCGGAGCGTACCAATGAACTTTGCCGGTAATGCGTAGTCCCGAATGCCGGTAAATGATTGAAGGTTTCTGAGGCGATCACTGATCTGTACTTTGGCCAAATGTCCACCTTCCAATTCTGTTACTAAATTGATATGGTGTTTTTTTAGTACGGGCTTTTCATGATCGCCATGCGTCTCGCTAAGGGCAAAAAGATCGCCATATTTGATTAGCCACGCCTCGGGGATAATCGCTATTTCACCGTTTGGTAATTTGAATTCTACTTTCTTTTTCAAGATAAGCCTGCGCAATTCCTTAAATGAAATCTCATACTCTCCAAAACGAATCTTTGCATGAATATCGAACCAGTCAATGCTTTCTCTTACTTCGAGTTCGATCACGGCCTTTCCTACAAAATACTTCTTATCTCTGTTTTCGGGCTGACTCACTTCGAAGCCAAGATTGAGCAAATTGACCCTGTTTTCGTTCAGCCATGAAAACGCTTGTGTTTTTTCCAGCGCACACCGAAATCCACGCAAGGGCAACCCAAGCTTGATCAACGTCTGGGCAGCTTTTTTTTCCGTATCAGTATTTCTTTTGATCCGATGAAACACGTAGTCATTGTCTTTCTTCTCTACCGTTACGCTTACTGGGCCAAAAGCATCTCCACGAAATTTGTACTTTCCGTATCGGAATGATAGATCAAACACTATTTTTCCTGCCTCATCACTATGACTTTCTTGCGAATCGCCCGACTCAAATAATGTAGGGACATTTTTTTCATTAGCTGGAGGCAATTCCGAGATAGTAAGTAATCCATGCGGATCGTATTCATGTTTGGCAATCTCAAACCCATGTGCTTCAATATCATCGAAAGAAGCAATAAGCGGGGCGACAAATCGGTTGTAGTATGTTTCTTCCAGATTCTTTGGGATCACTACGTGCTTCTTGTTTAGAAAGGGCTGTAGCTTTTTGCCATCGACAAATTTCTCAAATCCATATAGCTTTCCGTTGAAGACCATCCACGCAGGCTGCTTGCAAATGAGGTAAGCCGCGGGGTTGGGTATCTCCACTTTGCTGCCATTGTAAGTGATGATGGGGAAATAATTTGTGCTTTCTTCACCTCGTTGAAAATGGAATTGAATGGTTGCTCGTTTTTCCAGTACTTCTAGCTTTCTCCAAGTTGGCTCACCATCGTTGCCCATTTCAAAAAGCAATTTGCCTTTCAGTTTTTCCAAAACAGCAGCTCTACGTTTTTCCATGTAGGCTTCGATTTGTTCTTGCAGTAGTTCATCACCCTTTTCTTTATGGAACACCCGGCTAAAGAACTCATCGGGTTTCATTATTTTTTTTGAAAAGTGCCTGAGCACAGCATCCTGATTCATGCTGTCCATCATGTCAATCAATTCAAAATCCTTTGTATCCAGGCCTTTTGAAAACTCCCTTGCATTTTTTGCAGAGATATTTTGGTGCTGATAGGTGAGCTTCCCTTTTTCATCTAAGTGGACTATAAAAGACTCAAAAATATAGCCCAAGTACTCGTGCTGGTAGAGCGAGTAAATGATTTGAAACGGTTGGACAGCAGATACTTTCATTTTGTGCCGCTTATGCTGATTTTGGCAAAAAACCTTTGAAAAGACAACAGAAAACCAATTTTCTGATACTTTTAGGATAAGCGAATTTGCAAAGTAGTTATCTTAAGCGAATAATTTTTTCGAATTTTCGCCCATAACCTACATGATCATTACATCTTAAAGCTCCTTTGTGGAAAAGGATTTGCCAGCCAAAGACGCAGGGTAAAAAGAAATTAAAAAAGTGATGGCAATGATAACAGAGGAGGTTGTTACAAAGTCAATTGACTTGAGTTTAATCGGATAGTTGGCCACCAGCGCATTTTCCATGCCCATACCGACAAGCCCATATTGGTCTTGAAGCCAGCAGATTGCTCCACCTAGCAGCAAGCCAATTGCTGCCCCAAGAAAAGCAATAAGAGCCCCCTCGCTCAAAAATATCCGCTTAATCAACATTGGACTAGCACCCATTGCCGACAGGATTGCAACATCTTTTTTCTTGTCAATCACAAGCATCATCAATGAAAAGAAAATATTGATCGAACTCACTAAAATCAAGAGCGTAAGCGATATAAAAACAAAGAGCTTTTCCATTTTGAGTAGCTTGTAAAGATCCTTGTGCTGCTCTTCATTCGTAAGCACTGAAAAACGTTCGCCCAGCAGGTCTTTAATTCTTGATTGCACCTTCTTGATATTTGCGCCAGCTACAGTTTTGATCTCGAGCGAAGTTCGCTTATCACCATAGTCCAGTAGTTCTTGTGCAAACGAAAGGGGTAGAAAAACATAATTTTCATCATAATTTTTTTCGATGGAAAACACGGAACCGGGCTCTATATTCTTACGCCTATAAATTTTTGAAACGTCAAACGTGGAAGCGTTTGCGTTTTTGATGTAAAAGATTTGAAGCGGATAGATGTTATTCTCTATCCCAATGGAGAGTGCATATTGAATGCCTCTACCAATGATCGCATAGTTGACACCGTTTTCTACCAGCCTTAACTTTCCATCCACAATATGACCGTCTAAGCGATGTTGATCGAGAAAATTATCACTTACTCCCTTGATGGTTACTACCATGTCTGCATCTCGGTACCGCATATAGGCATAGTCTTCAATGACATCTGTTACGATCTCTACGCCTTCAATTTCTTGTAATTTTTTACGAAGCGCATCGTCCACCTCAAACGATTTTCCTTTAACAATTTCAATTTTCAGTTCGGGATCAAACGAGGAGTTGAGCGAGCGAAGTAAGTCTTCCAATCCATTGAATACCGAAAGAACTATGATTAATGCGGCCGTTGAGAAAGCCACCCCTACCATCGAAAGCATGGAAATCAAGTTGATGAAATTCTTTTTCCGCTTAGAAAAGAAATATCGTTTGGCTATGAAAAGGGGAAGATTCAAGCTACTTTTATTCTTTCGGAATATTCAGATTCTTTATAATGTCTTCAATGCGTTGAGCATTCTCTTCAATTTCATCAATAAAGAAATTTAAGTGAGGTACGATTCTAGCCTGATTGCGTATCTTGGCACCAAGAGCTTTTCTAATTTCACTTTTCTTTGCATCGATCTTCGACAAAATTGCATTTCTATTTTTTGTCAATGTCATGCTGATGTAAACAGTGGCCACACTTAAATCAGGACTCATTTTTACATCGGCAATGGTTACAAACGCATTGTCAAGAATATTGAATTTTTCTTTGAGAAAAATATCACTCAGTTCTTTTAGAATGAGTTTGCTATACTTTTGCTGTCTTATGGTGCCGCTCATAGAGTAAAAGTACAAAAGTCTTTGTGTGTAGTCTAACACAAATGAAATTTAGTAGTTAGCCTGCAGTTGAGAAAGAACAGCAATCAGACTTTTTTTGATTTATTTGCAGCCTTAAACAACACAAGTGCTTCGTTTTTTTCGCCTGAACGACCCCTATCGCTTATTGGCATTGTTGCTGATCTTATGTCTATTTAGTTTGCCTATGCTGATTGATCCAGCAATGGCAACCATTCAGGAGTTGAAAAGCTTTTTAGTAGGAGAAGCACTTAACAGCGGAAAGTCTTTATACGTCCAGCTGGTAGATGACACCGCACCCTTCACCGCCTGGATTTTCAAATGGCTAGAAGCCCTTTTTGGAAGATCGTTGACAGCAAGGCATTTGTTGGCCCTTCTGGTCATTTTCTTCCAAGCTTCTTTTTTTGGGATTTTGCTGATCAATAACAAAGCCTACAACGAAAACACCTATTTGCCATCGCTGGTTTTTGGACTACTTGCCTTTTACTCGTTTGATATGCTGTCGGTTTCGCCCGAATTGCTGGCCTCTACGGCATTGTTGTTTGCTCTAAACAATCTTTTTAAGGAGATCGAATTCAAAGTTCAACGAGATGAGATCATTTTGAATTTGGGAGTTTATTTGGGAGTCGCGTCTTTATTGGTTTTTAGCTACACCATTTTTCTAGTCGGGACGTTGGCGATACTCATGCTTTTTACCCGGGTTACTTTTCGCAAGGCATTCTTACTTGTTTTTGGGTTTCTGTTGCCGCACGCCATAATTTTTTCTTTCTACTTCTTTTGGGACAATCAGGCTGCTTTGGTAGAGTACTTTTATCTGCCAAATCTGACGCTGGAGACGTGGGCTTTGGTGAGTTTCCGTTCGATTCTCGTGTTGGCGATTGTGCCCATCTTGTATTTTGTTCTTTCACTCTTTATGCTAAATCGGGAGGCACATTTTACCAAGTACCAATCGCAGTTGTTGCAGGTAATGTTTTTGTGGCTGCTCGTGGCAGCTGTTGAAAACGTAGCTACACGCGCACGTACACCACATAGTTTTTTCACGTTCATTCCTCCGTTTGCGTATTTTATCAGTCACTACCTGTTACTTATTCGTAGAAAGAGAATAGCTGAAATGATGCTTTGGATTTTTCTTGTAGGGTTGTTGACTATGAATTGGGCAACCAGAAAAGGCAAAGTTTCAACAGTGAATTTCGCGACACTCTTCCCTTCCTCTACTCCAGACTTGCCCATGATCAAAGAAAAGAGAGTTCTTGTGTTGGGAGATGAGTTTGGGGTATACAGCAAAAATGAAATGGCTGGTTATTTTTTAAATTGGAATTTATCTAAAGAAATTTTTGAGCATCCCGAATTTTTTCAGAACGTTGTTTTCATCGATCAATGTTTTCAGCAAGACCCACCGGATGTCATTTTTGACAAGCAAAATCTGCTGCAACCATTGCTAGAAAAGATTCCCCGCATGAAAAGTCAATTCAGGCAAGAAGGGGATAAATACTATAGAATTAACAACTGATTTTATCAACCCTGCGCCCGTGACGTCCGCCTTCAAAACTGGAATGAAGGAATTTATCTAAGATTTTTTCGGCCAATTCTACACTTACATGGCGAGCAGGGATGCAAAGTACATTTGCGTTGTTGTGTGTTCTGGCAAGCTCTGCCAATTCCTCTTTCCAGCAGATGGCAGCTCTTATGCCCTGATGTTTGTTGGCGGTCATTGCCACACCATTGGCGCTTCCACATAGTAGTAACCCCAAATCAAACTCATTTTTTTCTACCGCACTGGCGACAGGGTGAGCAAAATCGGGGTAGTCGGCCGACTCAGCACTGTGTGTGCCAAAGTCTTTTACGGTAAACCCGTTTGTTTGAAGCCATTTTTTAAGAATCTCCTTATACTCAAATCCGGCATGGTCTGCCCCGATCGCAATTTTTGTCATCATGAGTTTTGTTGATCGGCACGCAGTTCGGCCGCTTCTTGTTTTAACTTCCTTTTTACAACAATGCTTGAGATATAGATGCTAATTTCAAAAAGCACATATAAAGGTAAAGAGATCACCGTCAAACTAAAAGGATCACCGGAAGGTGTGATGACGGCACCCAGTATCAATATGACCACGATCGAATGCTTCCGGTATTTGCGCATTAACTCGGGTGTCACAATACCTACTTTAGAAAGAAAGTAAATGACCATGGGAAACTGGAACAAGATACCGCAGCCTAAGATCAGGCTTGAGATGGTTGATACATATGAAGTAATATCAAACTCATTGACAATCATGTCGCTTATCGAATACGTTGCCAAAAACCAGATAGTGGTGGGAGCAAGAATATAGTAGCCAAATAGGATTCCGATACTAAAGAGAAACGACACGGCAAAAACTGCCCCTTTGGAATATTTTATTTCTTTTGACTGAAGCCCTGGCTTTACGAAGCGCCATAGCTCCCAAGCAACATACGGAAAAGCGACAATCAAGCCGATGACAAAAGAGGCTGTGAGGGACATCATGAACTGCCCCGTCATGTTACGACTCTGGATTTTGAAAGGCAGGTCAGTCACGCAAAGGTCATTGAAACCAAAGAGCTTGCCCAATTCACACATGTACTTGAAGGTGGGGAAATTGATTTTAGCAGGCGCGAGAATGACGTACTCAAAAATCTCTTTTATAAAAGCAAAGCACGCGATCATTGCAATGAAAATCGCACTGACGGAACGCACTACATGCCACCTCAACTCCTCTAGGTGATCGAGGAATGCCATTTCTTTTTCTTCTGCCATAATTCAAAAAAATCCCGCTGCGTCAAATTCGATTAAATGGAAACTGATAGAAAACACTGGTTTGGAAGAGCCCGAGAAAAAAGCAAAAGGATATTCACTACTTGAAAAGTGTTCGTTCAATTCGAATTAACCTTTCTTCAAATTGATCGATCTTATCCAGCTTACCAATCAATTTTTCGATAGCCTCTGCAAGACGCATGTTAGAAAGCCTCATTTCTGATATTTCCAGGTTTGTTTTTTTTTGTGTCTCCGCTAATCGATCTACAGTTGGGATCAATTCGGCCATCAAAACCGTTAGTTGGTTCATTTGATCATCTAGTTTCATATTGTAAATTATGAAATATCAGGTTAATAACCGCTGTCAGGTTAGTTTAACGGGAAGCGCCTCATCAACGCATTTACTTTGCGCTTTACTGCCTTCAGATGTTTTTCATCAGCTGGTTTTGCCAATGCCTCATCAATCAGATCAACAACCTTCACAACATCTTTTTCTTTTAGCCCTCGCGTGGTCACTGCCGGTGTGCCTATACGCATGCCTGAAGTGATCATAGGCGATTGTGTATCAAATGGAACCATGTTTTTATTAATAGTTATGTCTGCTTTGATCAATGACTCTTCAGCAATCTTGCCAGTCAAATTTTTGGAGCGAAGATCAATCAGCATTAAATGGTTATCGGTGCCACCAGAGATAATCTTGTACCCTTTTGCAACGAATGCATCGGCCATTGCATTGGCGTTTTTTGCTACCTGCACGATATACTCCAGATACTCATCTGATAGCGCTTCGCCAAACGCAATCGCTTTGGCAGCGATAACGTGTTCTAATGGGCCGCCCTGTGTTCCCGGGAACACCCCGGAATCTAACAAGGATGACATTTTTCGCAATTCTCCTTTTGGCGTTTTTAAACCAAATGGATTGTCAAAATTTTTGCCGATCATGATCAACCCTCCACGAGGGCCACGCAACGTTTTGTGTGTAGTAGTGGTTACGATATGGCAATGTTTCAGAGGATCATTTAAAAGCCCTCGAGCGATCAAGCCGGCCGGATGAGAGATATCGGCTAATAATAGAGCGCCCACACTATCCGCTGCTTTTCTGAGTTTTTCGTAATCCCAATCTCTGCTATAGGCAGAAGCTCCACATATCAACATTTTAGGCTTTTCACGCTGCGCTATTTCGATCACCTTATCAAAATCAATCAATCCGGTTTCTTGTTCGACTCCATAAAAAGAAGGCTGATATAACTTGCCGGAAAAATTAACAGGCGATCCATGGGTAAGGTGACCACCATGAGAAAGGTCAAATCCTAGAATTTTGTCGCCCGGCTTTAGGCAGGCAAGCATCACGGCTGCATTGGCTTGCGCACCCGAATGAGGTTGCACATTTGCCCATTCTGCGCCAAACAATTCTTTAATACGATCGATTGCGAGCTGCTCTACTTCATCTACTATTTCACAGCCTCCATAGTAACGTTTGCCAGGTAGACCTTCAGCATATTTATTGGTAAGCACAGAACCCTGAGCCTTCATCACTTGTGCGGAAGTAAAATTTTCAGAGGCAATCAACTCGATGCCGTGCTCCTGGCGTTGTTTTTCTTTCTCAATGAGGTCAAAGATGACTTTGTCGCGTTTCATAGTGCTTGTTTAAAAAGATGGGCAAAAATAAGCTACGGGCTCGAATTGTTTTGCGTTTTGTAGTCATTAATACTGCACACAGCCAGTTCACCACCCTCCACTGCTTCCACCCCCCCCAAAACTCCCACCTCCACCTGAAAAACTGCTGCCACTACTGCCAGATGATGACCAGCCACTTCCCGACACACCTCCACCTGACTGCCACTCCATTAGTTTTCGCCCACTTTTTATCACCCAAAAACGAAGCAAGGGATAGAGAATTACATAACCAAAGAAAATCCACCAACCAAACATCAAGCCCATGAACAAGGCATAAAACGGCATCATAAAAGCATACAATAACCAAGTCATGTAGCCTTTTGAGAATAGACCGATGCCCGCAAAGATTCCCAGAAAAACAAAAAGCCCTGCGGCTAATGCAATTTTTCCCCCAGTGCCCATATTGTCAAAATCATTGCCCTCCTTATCCGTAGAAGAATATTCACCACCGATCGCCTTTTCAATGGCGCTGATGGCTGCTAGAACACCTGCATCGTAATCACTCCTTCTAAAATTCGGTGCCATTTCGTTGCGGATGATGCGATTACATAGGGCATCAGTCAATACGCCTTCTAATCCGTGGCCCACCTCAATTCGCATCTTATGATCGTCAATGGCGATAAGCAACAGGACCCCATTGTCTTTTGCTTTCACTCCGAGCTTCCACTTTTCGGCCACCTTCAAGGAATACTCCTCTATAAATTGACCATCTAATGATTGAATGATTAGAATAGCTATCTGATTGCTAGTGGAGTCTTCATATTGCTCTAGTCCCTTTTCAAGTTGGTCTATCGTTGCCTGTTTAAGTACGCGAGCCTCATCGTGTACCCGTTGACCCCAGAGTTCGGGAATTGGCTTTTGGGCGAAGTTCGAATAGAAGACTAGGCTGAGAAGGGTAAATGCAGAAAGGAATTTGGAAAATTTCATTGTGGATTGAATGCATCTAAAAATTTCAAAAATAGCTACCACGAATCACTCGAGCCTCCTCCCCCGAATCCGCCCCCGCCCCCGAAGTCAGAGCCAGAGCCCCATGAATCAGAGCGACCTGCTCCACCTAAAAGTGCCCCCGCGGCTCCAGCAGCCCAATAGCCGCCCATGCCACCGCCACCGCCTTTTCTTCTAGACATGGCAATGATAATGATGATGATCAAAAGTACCGTTCCCCAAGGTGACCGACTGCCGCGTTTGCCTCGTTGTGGAGGGCTTTCATTTACGTAGGTTCCTTTGATGGCCTGAATAATGGCGATTGTGCCCGCCAAGACCCCCGCATCATAGTTTCCCTGTCTGAATTGAGGAGCGACTTCGTTTCGATTGATTCGACTTGATAATGCGTCCGTTAGAACTCCTTCTAATCCTTGCCCAACTTCAATCCGCATCTTTCTATCTTGTATGGAAACGATAAAGATTACACCATTGTCTTTTTTTACATCGCCCGCTTTCCAGGCTTCGGCCACCCTGATACTAAAGCCATCAATATCTTCTCCTTCCAATGATGGAACGATCAAAATAGCCATTTGATTAGAGGTGGAGTCGCGTTCGGCTTTTAAAATTTGTTCCAGTTGAGCAACCGTTCCGCGAGAGAGCACATTGGCTTCGTCATGAACCCATACGCCACCATGTGCGGGCACCGCTCGCTGCGCAAATGCGGAGATATTAAGCAAAAGAACAATAGCAACTAGAAAACAGCGTAGGGAGAAATACATTCGGGGTGGCTTCATTGAAAAATAACTCATCGCAAAAATCGTTTCACTATTCCATTCTCAAATCATCCCGAAGCTCATTCACATCATCGACTGTTTTCAAAAACCCTTTTTCTAGAAGAATCTCACCACAGCGTAAAATAGCAGCTTCTATACCTTCTGTTACTTTGCCCAATCTCACGTTTTCCGTAATGGCGCGCACCATTTTGTCCCACTCTTTCTGTTCAACCACTTTGCTAATGCCGCGATCTGCCATCACGATTACTTCGTGCTCAAAAAATGAAATGAAAAGCATGATGCCTGTGCGGTGCCGCGTATTGAATACTTCTTCTTGCAAAAACGCGTTTTCAGCTCGCTGACGAGTCACTTTGTCCATGTGCGATTGACTCATAAGTAACCGCTTTAAGGGTTCGATAAAGGTGGTTGCTGCCGCTCCAATAAATCCGGCAAGTGTGATAGACAAGAAGATTAGCAACGGGTCATAGATCGCCAGAGCGGGAATATATCTGTCAAAAACAATGATTGCCAGAAATGCCAATCCTGCCAGCAGCAGAAACCCACGATAAACAGCTATTGAATAAGTACCACTGCGCTCTACAAAAACAGGTACAATTTCACCTGATATTTTGTCTTCGGCTGTTCGAACGGCTGCTTTGATACGCTCTAAGTCTTGCTGACTAAATCTGCTTTGGATGGACATAAAAATAGTTTTTGAAAGCTTGGGAGGCAAAGTTAGTGAAATAGTTGGGGAAGGATGTCAATCACACCGTTTAGCGATTTCGCTTGGGATACCCTGGTGAGCAAAGCAACCCGTAAAAAGGCTAGCTGCCAAATTATGAGAAAGAGCTGCTATTGCGCCAAACTCAACACTCCGCGCTCCTTTGCCTCTAAAATGGATATACCCATTAGAAACTCATCAACTGCACGAGCTGCTTCGCGCCCTTCACTAATTGCCCAAACCACTAATGATTGGCCTCGTCTTGAATCACCACAAGCGAAAACATTTTCTATAGATGTTTGATAGCGTTGACACTTGATGTTTCCACGATCATCATAGTCTATTCCTAGTTCATCAAGTAGGCCGTTGTGTTGTGGATGTAGGAATCCCATTGCCAACAAAGCTAATTCACATGGAATTACTTTTTCTGTCTCTGGGATTTCAATAAATGCTGGTGCCTTGCCAGCTTCCTGTTTTACGTCCACTTCAGCAACTTTCAAACCGGTTAGGTTTCCATTTCCGTCCCCCACAAACTCTTTTGTTACTATGGACCATTTGCGTTCACAACCTTCTTCGTGGGAAGAGGATGTGCGCATTATCATTGGCCAACTTGGCCAAGGCATCGAAGCAGTTCTATCTTTAGGTGGCTTTGCTAGGATTTCAATTTGTGTAACTGACTTTGCGTGATGGCGATTGCTGGTGCCGACACAATCAGAGCCGGTATCTCCTCCGCCAATCACGACTACATTTTTATGCGTTGCCCAAATTTCTTCTTCCTCAATTTTTTTGCCACTCACTCTTCTATTTTGTTGAGTGAGAAATTCCATCGCGGGATACACACCCTTTAAATTTCTACCGGGTATAGGCAAATCTCTTGGTATGGTAGAACCAATGCAAAGAAGAATTGCATCAAAGTCATCCTGCAATTGCTCAATGGAAATACTTTCTCCTACCGTTGCATTCACAATAAATTTGACGCCCTCTTCTTTCATCAAGTTGATTCTGCGATCGAGCACCTGTTTATCCAATTTGAAATCAGGGATGCCGTAGCGGAGTAGCCCACCCACTTCATCAGCACGCTCAAAAATAGTTACATCATGCCCGGCATAATTAAGTTGTGCGGCAGCCGCTAATCCGGCAGGGCCAGATCCGATGATCGCAACTTTCTTTGTTGTTCTTGTGATAGGAATTCGGGGCTTGGCATAACCCTCTTCAAATGCCTTTTCAATAATCATCTTTTCGATGTACTCGATCGTAACCGGGGGTTTGTTGATCCCCAACACGCAGGAAGCTTCGCAGGGTGCAGGACAAATTCTTCCCGTGAATTCCGGGAAGTTGTTGGTTGAAACAAGCGTTTCATAGGCGAGCTTCCAGTTGCCTTGATACACCGCATCATTGAATTCAGGAATGATATTTCCAAGCGGACAACCTGAATGACAAAAGGGAGTGCCACAATCCATGCAACGCGAAGCCTGCTTTACACCAATCTTTGTATCGATCGCAGCATCTACTTCATTATAGTCGTTGATGCGTTCTTTCGGATCGCGTTTTTTTGGTAACTCTCTATCAAATTCTAAAAATCCGGTCGGCTTTCCCATAGCTCTAAATGTTCAATGATCAATTAATCAATTTTCAATGATGTACTCATCGGCTAATTGAGGCATTGGCTAATTGGCTTATTCTGTTTTTTTCTAACACAGCTATTCGCCTTTGGATTTCTTCTTTCTTTCATTTTCTAGCTCTCTTTCAAGGTGCACGATCATCTCATCTTTGGCTTTTATAATATCCTCTTTTGATTTGATACACAGTTGAAACAACTCAGCATCACCAATGACCACGCCATTATGGTTGTGATTATTGTTTTGAATATGCACCGTATTTTTGTCTGGAGAAATCAAATCAGCAATTGATATTTTGTAAAAACTAGCCAATTTTTCAAGAATGTCTAATTTTGGCTGTGTTTTATCGCTCTCTATCATGTGATAGTTTGATTGAGCCATCCCCAGATAGTCAGCAACAACTTGCTGAGAGAAACCTTTTACTTCTCTTAACTGACGAATGCGAGTACCTAGTTGCATAACATTAATTTGTTTGATAAATATCTTGTAGATATAAAGTTATCAATTTTTGATATAATTTAATCGAATCTTTTCTGTTTTGTTTACGCCTATGTAGTGTTGTTTTGTTGCTATACAATAATCGAAAAGCGATGCTCAATAAAATCGGAAGTTTATTTCCTCGCCCTTGGCGTAAAAATTTTGCAGTAAAGAGTTCAGTCTTATTTACAATACTGCTTATCATTCTTTTAGTGAATAATAGCAGTGGCGATGGAAGCGGAGGCGGAGGCGGCTGCTCAAAAAAGGATTCAAATTGTAATCCGCCAAACTGTACTGTTTTGATCAATACAACTACAGATGTATACCTAAGATTTCCTTTTAGTGTAGGCGGAAGATCTTGCACAATTCCAGAGACTTTAAGTGATCCAGGAACTGTGGTAGGCGCGAGATACAAAGGGGATAAAACAACCTATTTTTGTGAGATAGAGATTATTCCGAATTACGAGGCAAATGATTGCAGAACTAACTATTATACTATATGGCAGGTTTTTGGGTATAGGCAAACAATTGTTATTCCCGACAATCGTTATTTCGCAATGACTGTTAGATTTTGGGAGCGCTGTGAAAATGTTTGCAATGGACCTAGATTTGAACCAACCAGAGCTGCTTGGGAGTTTAGAACTTCTACTTATTCGTCCTCATTTATATTTGCTGACTTAACTTATGCGGGACAACAATATATTTGTAATTAACTCTACTTGTCAAATATCGGATTTTAGCTAAGATTTAATATATGAAAACAATCAATTTTAAACCCGCACTAATTATTATTTTGCTTTCGTTCCTAATTGGTAGCAACCAAGCCTGCAACCAAAAAAGTGAGGAAGTGATAGACGACCTACAAGCAAAAAAAGCGAAGCCAGAAAGTATCATGGGATATTACAAGTCCTTTACCCAAGCAGCAGATGGGAAGTTCACACTAAAATCGTATACAACCTTTGCTAGCCAAGACGATCTGGAGGCGGGCAGTAATAGGTTAGACGGCTTCTTTTTTGATAAGGATGGAAAGACAATTGTTGGTGGGGATGTTCAAATCGGAAACATTAAATTGAAAGCTGACACTAAAAATAGTAACTGCTATTGTAGCGACTATGAAGTTAGAAATGTTGGCAAAGATTTACATGGCACCAAGATAAAAATATCGGTTCAACCCAGTACGAGCTCAAATTTAAGAACGGCAGCGGATTCAGTTGGTGCTGAAATTTATGTGCCGAAACTAGTTAAAATCATAGAGCCAAGTAAATTCGAAAGTTCTGCCGATCAGCCATTCTTACCACTAAAGGTTGGAGGGCGGATCGCATGGGATATTGATGTAAAAAACGAAAAAGGAATTGTTATCTTGTTGGAATACGATCCGGTGTCAATGGAAAATAAGTTTTTGCAGGACAAGGGTCAACTAATCAACGGAAAATCGAAAAAGGCCAAAGCATTAACACTAAAAGATACGGATGGGCAATACACCTTTTCTAATGATGACTTCAAAGAGTTCCCTGCAAATGCAGTTGTCAATGTTACGATAGGCCGTGCAAATTTTGCCACTCTTAACGGAAAAGAAACTTCTTACACTTTTTTCGCATATACTGTTGTGGTATCTCCATTTCAGATAAAAAAATAGCAACGTTCAGATAAAAAATTATTAAGTCGCACCTGTCATTTACACTTGTTTTTCAGGTTGTCTTGGATGCCGATTCTTTTTCTATTTTTTGCATTTTTTATATATGTAAGTTGGTATCATTTTCCCATAGTCACCCTTTTAGCATGGATTCCATTATATACCATATTGAATAGTGGATGGAGCAACACAAAAATAATCTCAGGGACTTATGTATTGTTTGCCATTTACAATTTAGTAGTTACTTTTTGGCTAGTTGAGTTCGATGCTTACAAAGGAGTTACTGCTATTGTCATTAACTCTTTTTTGATGGAGCTTGTTGTTGTCTTATCTCTCTTTATAGGTAAGAACAATAGATTTACAAAAAATTTCGCTTTTATAGTTTCTTGGTTGGCATTCGAATACATCCATCACATCTGGTTTTTTACTTGGCCTTGGTTAACCCTAGGCAATACTTTTTCAATCCAGCCAATCTTCGTTCAATGGTATAAGTTTACAGGAGTGTTAGGAGGCTCAGTTTGGATATTGGTTGCCAACCTATGTTTTTATAACCAACTCGAAAATAAAAGGTTGAACATAATCACGACAGTTGTGGTGTTGTTGCCTATTGCTATTTCTACAACACTTTACTTTGATAATGATAGCCTTGCCACAAGACGAAATCGAATTGTCGTAGCCGTCATGCTGACCAATTTTTCATCAACAGAGTATGTGCGTGACTCGACAAAGCTCGCGCTTGCAAAACAAGAGTTACTTGCAAAAGCACCAAAAAATATGGACTATGTCCTACTACCGGAGACTTACTTTAGAGAAGATATATGGACCGATAGATTTGAATCAAACAAGCTCTATCAAGGGCTAAAACAATTATCAAAAACTTTGAAAACAAAAATAATTTCAGGCTTCTTCGTTAATAGTGAAGACGAAAATGGAATCTACCAGTTTGGCGGTGGGCTAATCAAATTTAATCAGTTTAATACAGCAATTCAAATCGACACGTCAAACAGTATTCCAATTAAGTTTAAGAAAGTGTTTATACCATTCCAAGAGCATATGCCCAGGTATCTCAGCTGGTTTAGTAACGAAGTAGACACTAACTTTAAACTTTTACACGATAACAAAGATTATTTTAACCTAAATCAAGAGAAAATATTCATATCAATCTGTTATGAATCAGTTAATGGGATTTTTTTTAGTGATCGGTGGACAGACGAGAACGTAATTTTTATGATCGCAAGTGAAGCATTTTTACGAGGCAACAGTATTGCGATGCAACAGTATCAGAATATTTGTCGACTACGCGCAATAGAGTTCTCAAAATTTTTGTTTAAGTCATCCAATGCTGGCATTAGTTCGGTTATTGACGAAAGAGGGGAAGTCGTGACCTTTAAGCGAGCTTCAGAAAGTGTGGAGTTATTATCATGCGTTGGGTACACCAATAACGTTAAAACTTTCTATTCAACTTGGGGATGGTTAACTAATAAGTTACCAGTTTTCGTATTGGTTATTTTAATTCTTTTCATAATCTTTCTACCAGTTATTGGTAGTAAATCAAAATTTGTTGCCCGAAAATAGATTTAGATTACATATTGAACTAGCTCCCATTTTTAATAGTAATTCATTCACCGAAAACATCCTTCATGGTAGTTGGGGCATTCGTTACCGATTCACAAAGCAGCAATAGGTCTGTCAGTACTTTTTCATTACAGCTACAAGCCTGTTGCGTGTAGTTTGAGGCTTGCAGCTTTTTGAAGAACAGCTTTGTAATCTATCGGCATCACCTTTATAAAATGTTTAAAAGCGGTTTGCCAGTAACTTAGAATGTGGGCCGCAAGTTTACTTTGTGTAAATTCATGATGCGATAAGATCATTTTCTTTAATAGCGCTTCGTCTTTATTTTCCAATGTATCTAACAGCACCATTTCCATGTTGCAGTTTTTTACAAACGTCTTGTTTACATCCCATACGTAAGCAACCCCACCGCTCATACCAGCGGCAAAGTTTCTTCCGTTATCCCCTAAGATTACGACAGAACCTCCTGTCATGTATTCGCAGCCATGGTCACCCACACCCTCTACTACTACTTGCACTGCGCATAACTTTCAATTCTCCTTTCCCCGTCAAAATCTTTCTCAAGGGGTGACTCTTTTTATTTTGTTTTTTGCACCACGGGCTCTTTGAGAAATAGATCCTTGGATACAATTTCACCACCGTGCCACAAAGTGTCGGCACTCAGATCAATTTGTTGTCCGGGCCACTCAATATAGTAACTCCGATTGGTCACCTGTTTGAAAAGGATTGGGTTACTTAGGATTGAAAAAACAGGCAACTTAAAATAGGGTTCCATATTGAACATTTTTGCAGTGCCGTCATCAAATTCCAGCTTTAGATGGAAATCTTCGGTGGCAAATAATGAAACAATCTTTCTCACTTTATTTTAGTGCTTCAATATTAAAAACAGGTTGCCCACTTACGGCCAACTTCCAATTGGCCATTAATTCATCGTGGTGAATCTCCATCCACGCGTTTACTAACTTCAATTTCTTTTTTGGAAAATCGCCAGCTAGCACTTCACAATCGGGGATGCTCACCACTGCTTGCCACTCCGCATGCTCTATATGTACATGGGGCAGTTTGTGTTCTTTATTATCCATAAAAAACATCCTCACTATTATTCCATAGAACATTGAGATTACAGGCATCCGTCTCTTTTTTGAAATTGATATCCAAAAATACGAAAACGCATCGTTCAACTCAAAGACTCCGTTCGAAACAAGGCTTGTAACCCTAAAAAGGATGAACCTACCCAGGTGGCAGATGGGAAATTTTCTTTAAAATCGTTAACTAAAAGCCAGTAGCTTTAAGCTTGTGGCTAACAGCTTTTTGCAACACGGCTTTATAATCTATCGGCATCACTTTCACAAAGTGTTTGAAAGCGGTTTGCCAGTAGCTTAAGATGTGAGCCGCTATTTTACTTTGGGTAAATTCATGATGCGATAAGATCATTTTCTTCAACAGCAACTCGTCTTCATTTTCCAAAGCATCGAGTAATACCATTTCCATGTTGCAGTTTTTCACGAAGGTTTTGTTCACATCCCACACGTAGGCAACACCACCGCTCATGCCGGCAGCAAAGTTTCTTCCGGTATCTCCCAATATCACCACTGTACCACCTGTCATGTATTCACAACCATGATCACCCACACCCTCTACTACTACTTGCACACCTGAATTGCGCACTGCAAAACGTTCACCCGCCATTCCATTGATATAACTTTCACCGGAGGTGGCTCCAAAGAAAGCAACGTTGCCCACAATGATATTTTTTCCTGCATTGTAGGTTGATTTTTTATTCGGATAGAGAATCAGCTTTCCTCCCGATAGCCCTTTTCCAAAATAATCATTAGCATCACCTTCCAATTCAAAGGTTACTCCACCGGTAGTAAAAGCACCAAAGCTTTGTCCAGCTGTGCCTGTGAATTTATAATGGACCGTATCTTTTGGCAGCCCCGGCCCTCCATAAATTTTCGAAATCTCATTGGACAGCATCGCGCCCACTGCCCGATCTTGATTGGAAATAGAAAAACTGTCATTTACATTTTCCAAATTCTTCAACGCACCTTGTGCTTTAGCGATTAATTTCCGATCGAGCACATTTTCAATTTCATGATCTTGTTCTTCTTGTTTGAACAAGGCTACATCCAAATTCATGGGCTCTTTGAATAGCAACGGAGACAAATCCAGATGTTGATTTTTCCAATGTGCATCGCCTTCACTCAATTCAAGTCGATCGGATTGCCCCACCATTTCGCTCACTTTTCTAAAACCCAACTCAGCCATGATTTCACGCAGCTCCTCCGCCAAAAATTCAAATAAGTTCACTACATATTCCGGCTTACCTGTAAATAGTGCCCGCAATTCTTTGTTTTGAGTGGCTACGCCAACAGGGCATGTATTTAAATGGCATTTGCGCATCATAATGCAGCCGGAAGTCACCAATGCGGCTGTTGCTACTCCCCATTCTTCTGCGCCAAGCAAAGCGGCAATCGCTAAATCTTTTCCTGTGCGAATCTGTCCATCGGTTTGTAGTACAACCCTTCCACGCAACTTATTTTTTACTAACGTTTGATGCGCTTCGGCCAAGCCAAGCTCCCATGGCAATCCGGCATGTCGTATCGAGCTGATAGGTGATGCACCCGTGCCGCCATCATGACCGGCAATTAGAATCACATCGGCATGTGCTTTCGCCACGCCAGATGCAATCGTACCCACACCGGCTTCAGAGACCAGCTTTACACTGATGCGCGCTTCGCGATTGGCATTTTTCAAATCAAAGATGAGCTGCGCTAAATCCTCGATAGAATAAATATCATGATGGGGTGGAGGTGAAATTAACCCAACACCAGGTGTTGAATGACGTACTCTTCCAATCCAGTCATCTACTTTATGACCCGGTAGCTGACCACCTTCACCAGGCTTGGCACCTTGCGCCATCTTAATTTGCAATTCTTTCGCGTTGGTCAGGTAATGACTCGTTACACCAAAACGCCCGGAAGCAACTTGCTTGATAGCCGAGTTCTCAGAATCGCCACCTGCCTGTCCGGCAGGCAGGTTTGCCTTTTTTACAAATCGAATTTCATCTTCACCGCCTTCGCCACAATTACTTTTTCCACCGATGCGATTCATCGCAATCGCCAAGGTGCTGTGTGCTTCATGCGAAATTGATCCGAACGACATGGCACCGGTAGCGAATCGTTTGAAAATACTTTCTTTCGTCTCCACTTCGCTGAGTGGAATAGACTTCCCCGCCTGTCCGGCAGGCAGGGCCTTTTTAAATTTTAGCAAGCTGCGAAGCGTGATCGCTTTTTCACTTTGGTCGTTGATGAGAGTCGAATACTTTTTGAAAAGGCTGTAATCTTTTGCTTTGGTAGATTGCTGTAGTAAATGAATCGTCTGTGGATTGAATAGATGAGCTTCACCACGCTGTTTCCATTGATAGACTCCGCCTACCTCTAATTTTGGATTTGAATTGACGGTCTTTGGGAAAGCAAGTGAATGTTTTGCCAATGCTTCTTTGGCGATGTCATCCAGTTTTAAACCACCAATGCGGGAAACGGTTCCCGTAAAATAAGGGACGATGACTTCTTGATGAATTCCCAAGGCTTCGAAAATCTGAGCTCCATGGTATGATTGCAATGTGCTGATGCCCATTTTGCTCATCACCTTGAGTAACTCTCCGGCAACGGCCTTCTTATAATTGTAGAGTGCTTTCTCTTCGGTGAGTTCCTCACTAAAAAGGTTCCGCTTCTTCATGTCGTGAATGGTTTGATACACTAAATAGGGATTAACCCCCGAAGCACCAAAGCCTACCAGCGTTGCATAGTGATGGGTTTCCCACACATCACCAGCTTCTACCAATAAACCTACTTTTCCGCGTAGGCCTTTTCGAATCAAATCATGATGCACGGCAGATACTGCCAACAATGACGGAATTTGCGCATGACCACTGTCAAAACTTCTATCGGAAAGAATGATGATGGTAAATCCATCTTCAATCGCATCTGTCACATATTGGCAAACACGGTTTAGTCCTTTCTCCAATGATCCGGGTTCTCCATCGGCTTTGAAGTAGGTGTAAATCGTTTTGGTTTGAAGATGGCGATGATCGATGTATCGGATTTTCTCTAATTCATTGTTGGATAAAATAGGAGTTGGCAATTCCAACGTAATGCAATGCTCCGGAGATTCTTCTAATAAGTTGAGTGAGCCACCTACATGTGACGCGAGCGACATCACCAATCGTTCACGAATCGGATCGATGGGTGGATTGGTAACTTGAGCGAATAGTTGCTTGAAGTAACTCGACAAATGCTGTGCTTGGCGCGAAAGCACCGCCAATGGAGTATCATTACCCATGGAGCCCAATGCTTCTTTACCCGTCTCACACATTTGTGCCAAAATCATACGCAGGTCTTCGGATGTGTAGCCGAATGAAATCTGACGTTTTAAAAATGTGATCGGATCGTATTTATGAAAACTTCCTCCGGGCTCTGGCAAATCGATAAGGCGTACTTTGTTTTCTTTTACCCACTTCCCATAAGTTTGGCGTGTGCAAATATCTTTCTTCAATTCATCATCGCTGATGATGCGGCCTTGTTCTAAATCGACCACAAACATTTTTCCCGGCTGCAAGCGACCTTTCGAAACTACTTTAGCAGGATCGATGTCAATCACGCCTACTTCAGAAGCCATCACGACAAAGTCATCGTCTGTTACTACAAACCGAGAAGGCCGTAATCCATTTCGATCCAACGTGGCGCCTACGATTTTGCCATCTGTAAACGTGATGGAAGCGGGACCATCCCAGGGTTCCATTAAGTTTGCGTGGTATTCGTAAAAATCTTTTTTCTCTTCCGTCATTGCCTCGTTGCCATCCCAAGCCTCTGGGATGAGCATCATCATCACATGAGGCAACGGTCGCCCTGCATGAACGAGCAACTCAATCACATTGTCAAGATTGGAAGAGTCGGACTGTTTGGGATTACAAATCGGTAAAATCATGTTCAACTCTTCGCGTGTAAAGTGAGGCGAAGAGAAAAATGCTTCTTTAGATTTTAGCCAATTGATATTGCCCTGCACCGTATTGATCTCGCCATTGTGCGCAATGAAACGAAACGGCTGTGCGAGTCGCCAGGAGGGAGAAGTATTGGTAGAAAAACGAGAATGGATCACAGCTAAGGCGGAGACTACCTCTTCATTTTCTAAATCCGGAAAATAGGGTTTTAGTTGTCCACTTGTAAGCATGCCTTTATAGGCAATTGTTTTGTAAGACAGCGTAGAAAAATAGAATTGATTATCGACACCTCTGATTGATTCAGTGATTAAGTGAGTGACGTATTTTCTGAGAATGAAAAGTTTGCGTTCAAATTCTTCGGGATCAACCCCTGCATCTAACCGCCTGATGAAAACCTGCTCCATCACCGGCTCTGCCAATAGTGCGGTTTCTCCAAGTTCCTTGTTATTTGTTGGGAGCACTCGATATCCCAGCAGTGCCATTTTCTTTTTTTTGATTTGCCGATTCAATAAGGTTCTACACTCCTCCCGCACCTTAACATCGCGTGGAAAGAACACCAAGCCAACGCCATAGCTTCCATAGGCTGGTAGTTTGAAACCTAGTTTGCCACATTCACCAATAAAAAATTCATGCGGCACCTGAATGAGTATACCGGCCCCATCACCGGTATTGGGCTCGCAACCGCACGCTCCCCGGTGCGCCATGCGCTCAAGCATTGTGAGTGCATCGGTAATTACCTGATGCGATTTTCTTCCCTTAATGTTGGCGATGAATCCGACACCACACGAGTCTTTCTCAAACTCTTCGCGGTATAATCCTTGGCTATTTTTACTGTTCACTTCCTGAAAATTGCTTAAAGGGTTCTTTTCAAGAAATAAATTTAAAGCCTGGCAACTCCAATTGGTTGGTTTACGGGAAGTATTTTAAAAAAATCGTATAATCTTAACTAACAGTTAGTAGCGGAATCGGTTGAAACGGATGTTTTCCAATGTTAAAACAAAACGTCTGGCAGATAGCACATACAGGCCATTTGGGCGCTGTAGTGGATGTTTTTTCAATTATTGTTTCAAGTTTGTATATTTAAAGTATGTTTAACAGGATAACCGTAAACCCAAATCAAATGAGCGGTGAACCGTGTATCAGAAGTCTCCGAATTCCCGTTGCTACTATTGTTACGTTGTTTGCCCAAGGCCTCTCGGTAAGCGAAATAATCTCATACTATCCAGATTTGGTCAAAGAGGATATTGAAGAAGCATTGAATTTTGCGGCTGAGACAGTTCGCGAGAAAGAATTGCCACTATTAAAAGTGGGATGAGATTTTTAGTAGACAATGCCATTTCGCCAATAGTAGCCAAGGGTTTGCAAAATGTTGGCCATGATGCAATACATGTTCGCGAGTATGGTCTGCAAGCAGCCGAAGATTGGGTACTCTTTGAAAGAGCTGAAAAAGAAAAAAGAATAATCATTTCGGCAGATACCGACTTTGCGTTTTTGTTAGCCTCTAGAAAAACAAATAGCCCTTCTGTTATTCTTTTTCGTAAGGGTGCTGAGCGAAACCCTCTCCTTCAAATAGATCTATTACTTCTTAACCTTACTGATAGTATTTGTAAACAATTGGAAATGGGCTGTATCTTAATCATCGAACAAGAGAGAATCAGAATTCGGACATTGCCGCTTTTAAAACAGTAATTTATTGTACTAAAGAACGAGAATAATCAATAATCAAAATGATACAAAAATACATTCAAACCAATCAAGATCGGTTCCTATCTGAGCTTTTTGATCTTCTAAGAATTCCCTCCGTAAGTGCCGATAGTAAATACAAACCTGATGTGCGCAAGGCTGCTGAGTATGTCATTCAAAAACTGCAAGATGCTGGTGCCGATAAAGTTGAACTCTGCGAAACAAAAGGCCACCCGATTGTTTACGGAACCGTGTTGGTTTATGGCCACTATGATGTTCAACCCGCTGATCCGTTAAACTTATGGGACTCTCCTGCTTTTGAACCAGTCGTCAAAGACGGGAAAATTTATGCGCGTGGTTCTTGTGACGACAAAGGCCAGATGTACATGCATATCAAAGCCTTTGAAGCGATGATGGAGTTGAATCAGCTCTCTTGCAATGTAAAGTTCATGATCGAGGGCGAAGAGGAAGTGGGCTCTGATAACTTGGGCACCTTTGTGAAGGAAAACAAAGCAAAGCTAAAGGCAGATGTGATTTTGATTTCAGATACTTCACTTATTTCACTTGATACGCCTTCGATTACAGTTGGCTTGCGTGGGTTGTGTTATATGGAAGTGGAGGTGACCGGACCGAATCGCGATTTGCATTCTGGAGTGTATGGAGGAGCTGTAGCCAATCCGATCAACGTGCTAAGCGAAATGATTGCTTCCATGCATGATAAAAACGGACGGATCACTATTCCCGGGTTTTATGATAAAGTTGCGGAGTTAACTGCCGAAGAAAGAAAAGCATTAAACGAAGCTCCCTTTAATCTAGATGAATACAAGAAGGAATTGGCGATCGATGACGTAAAAGGAGAAGCAGGTTATACTACTTTGGAGCGCACGGGTACGCGCCCGACACTGGATGTAAACGGTATCTGGGGAGGCTACACGGGCGAAGGTGCAAAAACGGTATTGCCGTCAAAGGCTTCAGCTAAAATTTCTATGCGTCTGGTTCCCAACCAAAACAGTACCGAGATAACAGACCTATTCACCAAACATTTTCAATCCATTTCGCCCAAGTCTGTAAAGGTAAAAGTGACGGCACATCATGGAGGCGAACCTGCTGTTACTCCTACCGATTCAAAAGCGTTTCGTGCAGCCAGCAGCGCGTTCGAAGAGGTGTGGGGCAAATCGCCCATTCCAACAAGAGATGGAGGTAGCATTCCCATAGTTTCTTTGTTCAAGAAGGAGCTTGGTTTAGATACCGTGTTAATGGGCTTTGGTCTTGACAGCGATGCGATCCATTCACCCAATGAGCACTATGGCATAAAAAACTTTTTGATCGGGATTGAGACGATCGTTGCCTTCTACAAGCATTATTCAAAGTAGTTTGTGGAAGAGAGGGATGGAGTAAAAGCCTTCTATGCAAAAAGTGAAAAAGCCTGGCGCAGCTGGCTTGAAAAAAATCACTTGAAAGAAAAGAGCGTTTGGCTTATCATCTACAAGAAGAGCTCCACCACTCCAAGTGTTTACTATCCGGAGGCGGTTGATCAGGCGCTTTGCTTTGGCTGGGTAGATAGTAAACCCAACAAGCGAGACGATGAAAGTTACTTTCAGTTTTTTGCCAAGCGCAATCCCAAAAGCAAGTGGAGTCTGGTGAACAAAAACAAAGTAGCCCGGTTGACGAAGCTTGGGTTGATGGAAAAAGAAGGATTAGCGATGGTGGCATTGGCAAAACAAACCGGCACGTGGGATGCTCTCAATGACGTAGATCAGATTCTTGTGCCTTCAGATCTGCAACAAGAATTCGCAAAAAACAAAAAAGCAGCAGGGCATTTCGAAGCCTTTCCCCGCTCTGCCAAGCGTGGAATCTTAGAATGGATACTGAGCGCAGAACGACCAGAGACACGCCAGAAACGAATTGAAGAAACGGTAAGATTGGCCGCGGAAAATATTCGCGCACAGCAATACCAAGGCAATAAAAAACCTCCAGGTTTTTGAAACCTGGAGGTTGACAGTAAACTTTAAAAAAATCCTTTAAGGCTCTCTCTTAAACTCTTCAAAGGTTTTTAATACTAGCGGTTGCAAAGGGCCATCCTTTGACTGAAAAGCTGTGATCTTTGGAAGGTTTTTGTCCTTTATCTTTTTAAACTCGGCCTTGCTCTCAGTAAATCGAGTTTCAATGGCTGATAAGTTGGAGAGCTCTGCTTGGTTTGGTTTGTAGTAACTATCTGCAACTTTTGAGTACAACTCCGCCATTTTTTCTCTCAACTGTGGCTCTGCAGCCCCCACATAGTTGTCACCTTTGGTTACCACTAGTTTTTCTTTCAAAGTGGTCAATTCGCCAATGAATGGCGTTGCAATTTTTGCACCTTGCGCATTCTTAGCCTTCACACTTTCGGAAATTTTAGTGTACTCATCAAGTGTATAAACCATATAGGCTAACTCCTCGGCCATATCAAATAATTTTTTAGTAGCCTCTTCTTGAAACTTACGATCTGCCAACGGAATATCTGATTTAGGATCGTATTGAATAACAATATCATTGGTATACGTTTCCTTTCCTTTTTGAATCACCGCTTTGTAAACGCCAGCAGGAACGCGAGGTGAAGTAAATCCGCCAAACGCAAAGGTTTTAGCAGCAGCCATCTTGGGGGGCTTGGTATTGTAATTCCACTCTACCACGTTGATACCTTTGGATTTTCCAGGCCCAAGTTCAGTGATTTTATTGCCGGCAGCATCTTGAATTTCCAATGACATTTTGCCAAGGGTATGTCGCTTTTTTAAATAGTAAATGATCTTTGCTGCACGACTTGGGTTGTCTCCTACAAATTGGGTCTCCGTACTTGCCCCACCGAACCCATTTGCTTCTGCTATGATCGTGGGTTTAGTATTAAAGAAGTGAAGATCTTTATTCATAGTCTCCTCTGTTAATTGACGGAGTAGACTTATGTCATCAATAATAATGATTCCACGGCCGTGCGTGGCGATGACTAAGTCGTTTGTCTTTTTGTGTAACTCTAAGAAATGCACATTTGCTGCAGGCATGTTGTTGGTGAACTTGTACCAGTTCTTTCCACCATTCAGCGTGATGTACAATCCAAACTCAGTTCCTACAAACAACAGGTTTTCGCTTTCATAATCTTCTTGAATGTTTCTGGCAAAGCCGTAGATGTCAGGAGTTACAATTGATTTCCAAGTAGCGCCAAAATCAGTGGTCTTATAAATGTACGTGCCTTTATCACCAGTTTGGTATCCCGTGAAAACGGCATATGCATTGCCCTTGCCGAACACGCTTGCTTCAATATGATATACCATTGTTCCCTTGGGTAAGCCTGGGACATTAGCAGCTACGTTTGTCCAAGTTTTGCCACCGTCTTTTGTGATTTGCAAATTTCCATCATCGGTACCGGCCCAAATAATATTTTCATCCAGTGGGGATTCAGCAATCGTAAAGACAGTGCAATGATTTTCCGCGCCCGAGTTATCGCGAGATAAACCACCAGATGTTTCTTGTTCTTGTTTCTTCGGGTCGTTGGTAGTGAGATCTGGAGAAATTTTTGCCCACGTTTCACCCATATCTTCTGAGCGATGTACATATTGACTGCCCATATAAAAACGATCGGGTTTGTGTGCACTGATGGCCATTGCGGCATTCCAGTTGAAACGAAGTTTATTTTTCTTGTCGGTTTCACCCGCACCCGCTAATGGCTGAATGGTTTTAGCTTGATCTTTTGCCACATCAAAACGCCACACGTTTTCCGCGCCCTGCATTTCTGAGTAGATCTGTTTCTTGGTTGGATGTGGATAGGCACGATACCCATCTCCTACTCCAATTCGTTTCCAGTCACGCGCCTCCACGCCACCAGGCGAACGGGATGGACCAAACCAACTGCCATTGTCTTGCAACCCACCATAAACATTATAAGGTTCTTCATTGTCAACACTCACATGATAGAATTGGCACACCGGCATATTCTCTACAATCTCCAGAGTGGAGCCTCCATCCCACGAGCGATAAATTCCACCGTCTGTTGCTGCATACATTCTATCAGAATTCTTAATATCGAAGACGATATCATGCACATCGGAGTGGTTGGGGCCGAGATTTTTAAACGTCTTTCCGCCATCGCGCGAAATTGAACCAAGTAATCCTGCTTTAACCACTACATCTGGGTTCCTTGGATCGACTTCTATGCGGGAGAAATAGAAGGGACGCACCACAATGCCGAAGTCGTTGTTGAGTTGCTTCCAACTTGCGCCTGCATCATCGCTACGATACAATCCTTTGTCTTTGTCTTGTTCTGATTCGATAACCGTGTAGAGAATGTTTGGGTTAGAAGGCGCAACAGCAATCGCCAATCTTCCTAATTTTCCTTTCGGGAAACCGTTATGAATTTTGTTGAAAGTTTTTCCTGCGTCAGTAGATTTATACAAAGCACTATTCAAACCGCCTGAGCTAAATGCCCATGGCTGCCTTCTGAATTCCCAGAATGTAGCGTAAACAATGTTGGGATCCTTTGGATCGAGCGTAAGATCACTGCAGCCTGTTTTTTGATCTACATATAGAATTTTGTTCCAATTTTTTCCGCCATCCATTGTTTTGTAGAGGCCTCGTTCTTCACTATCATTCCAAAGCGGCCCGAGTGCAGCTACATAAATTTCATCTTTATTCTTTGGGTTTACTTGGATGCCAGCAATGCGTTCAGATTTTTCGAAACCCACCTTGATCCAATTGGTGCCGCCATCCACAGTCTTGTATAAACCATCTCCAATGGAAACGCTATTTCGAGTCCATGTTTCGCCAGTGCCTACCCAAATTACATTATCCGGGTCAGACGGATCGATTTCTACCGCGCCAATCGATTGACAGTGCTCATCAAAAATAGGATTGAAGGTAGCACCACCGTTGCTGCTCTTCCATACGCCACCACCAGCAGTGCCTGCAAAAATTACACGATCATTGGAAGGATGTAATTCTAAATCGGTAATGCGGCCACTCATTAGCGCTGGACCGATATGCCTAGCGCGCAAATCGCCAAACAATTCTTTCCCTTTCGATATGGCATCTTGGCTAAAAGAAGCGGTGAAGGCTAAGAGAAGGAGAGGGGCAACTAACAGAAATCGTTTCTTCATAGTTAACTTATTTTAGGGTTTTGAAATGGACTATAAAAAAAGAATACTTCAAATTATGGTTTGAAGTATTCTTTTGTATTTAGAATCTAGATTACTTTTCTGTTGGGAAAGCAAATGCGGCTACATCTACTTTAGGATTTAGCTCAATTGCACTTATCGTTAATGGTGACCCACCCGCTTGACCTTTTACACCTTGCGCCATTGAGAACGGAAACATTAATCCATTTACTTCTTGGTAGTCGCTCATTTTGTTTTGGGCAATCTGGCCTTTTGCAGGTCCCTCTTTGATTTCTGACTCAGACATTAGAGGAACAAAATTCTCAGCATCGAAGTAGTAAAATACTACATTTTCAGCATCTTTTCCGTCCACTTTTATTGGTTTTTTTGTTAACTTGATTTTGAAGGCTTCTGTACCGTCAATTGTTTCTTTGCCCAACAACTCGACTTTAAGTCCACGCTCTTTGTAAGTCAAAAAGGGATCCGGAAACTCTCCAATATCTTTCTTAAAATTTTCGGTTGCTTCAGCATCACTTTTTTCAGCCTTCATATTCATGAAATTGTGAGACCATAAAGTGCTGCCATCATATACTCCTTGCATAATGTCTTTTCCTTGAAAAGTGACCTTGGTCATTTGACGTCCGTCCTTTAATTGCGTAATCACCAATGGTATTTCCATTCCACCTTGATTAACTTTAGCAGTCATCTTAACTCCTTCAAGAGCTTTCCATTTTGCAACTCCACCTGTATTTTCAAAATACTTGGCAATAATTTCATCGGCCGTTTGGGCTTGAATGAAAAAGGCGCAAGCCACGGCTAAAAGGGTAAAGGTCAATTTACGTTTCATGTGTTTGGGTTTAATTGTTAAAATTGTGTTATCATACGGTTTTAAAGACAATATGTTGCCGATAAGGTTCTAAAATTACAGGAAATTTTTGTTCCCAAATAGAACGGGGAAGTTATTCTGCCAAGCAAATTCGTACGGCTTCATTACTTTTACGACTAAATCAATCGATAAGATGTCAAAGAATTTGGTTTTAGTCTTTATTGGGGCATTTGCTTTTGTTTACTCAGCGTCAGCGCAAGTGCTGAATCCGGCCAAATGGTCCACATCAACGACAACTGAATCTGCAAAAATTGGAGACGAGTTAGATCTGATATTTAAAGCTACTATCGATAACAGTTGGTACTTGTACTCTTCTGAGTTTGACTGTGAAGATGGCCCCATCAAAACAACCTTTACTTTTAAACCGAATTCAAGTTATCAACTCGTGGGGAAGTTGAAAGCCATCAACCCAATTGATAAGCACGATAAAATCTTTGAGTGTGATGTAAAGATTTTTAAAGGGGCTGCTGAATTCCGCCAGCGAATAAAAATTCTCAATACCAATCTCAAAGTAGAGGGAGAATACGAATACCAGGTTTGCACAGAGATAACAGGGCAATGTGTACCCGGCAATGGGGAGTTTGTGTTTGATAAGATTAAAGTAGGAGACAACAAATCAGAAGTCATAAGTGAGAAGTTAGACGAGGTTTCAAGTTCCCAGTTTCCGGTTTCCGGATCGGAGCTAAAAGTTGCTGACTCCGTAAAACTAGCAACCGGCAACCGGCAACCAGCAACCATTTCTGGGCCTATTTTAGATTCAACTTTAGTTCAAGACGAAACAAAGGGGCAATCGCTTTGGGGATTTTTTCTTTTGGCTTTTTTGGCCGGACTTGCAGCGCTGCTAACGCCATGCGTTTTCCCGATGATCCCAATGACGGTTAGTTTTTTTACGGGCAGAGGAACAAAATTGCAAGCTGTGATTTATGGTGGATCTATCATTGCTATTTACACCGTGATTGGTGCAGTATTAGCCCCGTTGATGGGACCTGAAACAGCAAATCACCTATCTACAGAATGGATTCCTAATTTGATTTTCTTTTCTGTGTTTATTGTTTTTGGTCTCTCTTTTCTAGGGCTGTTTGAAATTACCTTGCCGGGATCTGTTATCAACAAAGTAGATCAACAGGCAGAAAAGGGTGGGTTACTCGGAGTGTTTTTTATGGCCTTTACATTGGTGCTTGTTTCATTCTCTTGCACAGGGCCATTGGTAGGAAGCATTTTGGTTTCCTCGGCAGGAGGAGAATTCATCAAGCCTATTATTGGAATGTTTGCATTTGCATTAGCCTTCGCCATTCCATTTACACTTTTTGCTTTTTTCCCGGGTTGGCTAAAGTCATTGCCTAAATCAGGTGGCTGGTTGAATACCGTGAAAGTGGTGTTAGGCTTTGTCGAGATTGCATTAGCGTTTAAATTTCTAAGTATTGCCGATCAGGCTTTTCATTGGCGAATTCTAGATCGTGATATCAATCTCGCTATTTGGATTGTGATTGTTGCTTTGATAGGTATTTATCTCATGAAAGGCTTTAGAATGCCGGGTGATACAGGTAAAGACGCAGAGGACAAAACGTTGAGTGTACTACGCGTTTCTTTGGCTATTGCAACATTTACATTTCTTGTTTATTTAATTCCCGGTATGTGGGGAGCTCCACTGAAAGCGTTGGCAGGCTACTTGCCACCCCAATCAACTCATGATTTTGATTTACTCTCTGCAGGCACAAACACAAAAGCGAATGAAATCTGCGATACGCCCAAGTATGATGAGTTCCTTCATTTACCACACGGTATCAACGGGTATTTTGATTACAAACAAGCCATTGCTTGCGCCCGCCAGCAGAACAAGCCGCTGTTTATTGATTTTACCGGGCATGGTTGTACCAATTGTCGCGAAATGGAAGCACGCGTGTGGAGCAACCCGCAGGTGCTGCAGCGATTAAAAAATGATTTTGTAGTGGTGGCATTATATGTTGATGATAAAACAGAATTGCCGGAAAGTGAATGGTATACTTCTTCGTATGATAAAAAAGTAAAGAAAACCATTGGCAAACAAAATGCGGATCTGCAGATCATGCGATTGAACAATAATGCGCAACCGTTCTACGTGTTGGTGGGTCACGATGAAAAGGTTTTAGTTTCTCCAAAACCCTACGACCTGAGTGCTGAAAATTTTGTTATGTTTTTAGAAGAAGGCAAAAGAGTATTCAAGGCCAACGACTAACCATTTTATTGAGCCGATATTTTACCCTAATCTTGTATCGCTTTAATCCGATATTGACATGAATCCCCACTTTGTCTTGTTCAAATTGTCAAAAAAGATTCTGATTTCAGCCTTGAGTGCAACTATTTTCATTGTACTACTTTTTCTCTTGGATTCTTATACCACTCTATTTACAAAATCAGCTGATTATGCTCAGGAGATCGATTCAACACGAGTAGAAACAGAAATAAAACAGCCTGTTGTTCTTTATGGAATGGTGGTCGATAACCTCTCCGTAGTTGAAGACCACATAAAAAGGAATCAACGCTTTTTTGATTTGTTCGAGATGGTTCATGTCCAACCAAAAATATTTCAGCAACTCAATTCGTTGTCACGAAAGATTTTTGACTTCCGCAAAGTAGGAGCTCACAAAAAGTACACGCTTATTCATGAAAATGATTCACTGAAAACGGCACGTGCCTTAGTTTATGAACCAAATGCAATCGACTATGTAGTATTTCATTTGAAAGATACTTTGCAGGTTGAAATTTGCCAACGAGAGGTGGTCACGCTTGAAAAATCTATTTCTGGCAGAATAGAGTCATCGTTATCAGAAACCATCGAGGCGATGAATATCTCCCATGAGCTTACTAATAAGTTTGTGGATATTTTTGGATGGCAGGTAGATTTTCAGCGACTACAGAAAGGTGATCAATTCAAGTTGATTTACGAGGAGAATCTGGTGGAAGGGAAACCGATTGGCATCGAAAAAGTTTTGGCTATCTATTTTGAGCATTTCGGTAGAGGCGAGTATGCCTTTCCATTTGATCAGGGAGATGGGCTGGATTATTTTGATGAGGACGGAAATAGCTTACGAAAGGCTTTGCTCAAGTACCCGATTGGTAGCAAAAGTTTTTCGTGCGCATCTTGGTACCGACTTTGCAGCGCCAACAGGCACGCCCATACGTAGTGTAGGTGACGGAGTTGTGGAAGAGGCGCGGTATACGGCAAACAATGGTAACTATGTGAAGATTCGCCACAACAGCACCTACACAACGGGTTATTTGCACATGTCTAAGATTGCCACTGGTGTTGTTGCAGGCTCTAGAGTAAAACAAGGGCAAACAATCGGCTATGTGGGCAGCACCGGATTGGCAACAGGGCCCCATTTATGTTACCGTTTTTGGCGGAACGGAGTTCAGATAGACGCCTTGCGTGTTGAACTGCCTCCTTCTCAGCCGGTGCAAAAAGAACACGTTGCAAGATTTAGTGAAGTCAAAGAAACGTTTAGCAAGCGTTTGCAATTGATTTCATTTCCACAGCCCGCAGCCAGCGAGGTAATTGTCGCGAGAAATTAGTCACCCAAGGTTTTACTTTTCTATCTTTAGCAAAAAATAACGTGCATAGAGTAGTGAGGTTTGTTTTAGGTTTTTTTTTCTTGGCAACGTCCGTCAGCTATTCGCAGAAGGTGGCAGTGGTGCTTAGCGGAGGTGGAGCAAAGGGTCTTGCACACATTGGGGTATTAAAGGCACTGGAAGAAAACGAGATTCCTGTAGACTATCTGACAGGCACTTCAATGGGCGGCATTGTGGGCGGCTATTATTCGGCAGGTATGAGCCCAAAGCAAATCGAAGACATTGCACTTTCTCGCGAATTTCTGGACTGGGTAAATGGACGTCTGGAATTGGGGAAAGATTATTACTATTTCAAGAAAGAGAACGATGCTTCGTTTCTTAAGCTCAACCTGTCGTTAGATTCGACCTTCGGTTTTTTGATCAACTCTACGATTGCCAACGACCTATCGTTGAATTTTGCATTAGCCGAAAAGATGGCGCAGCCTTCAGCCATCTCCAAAAATAACTTTGATAGTTTGTTTGTTCCACTTCGCGTGATGGCCTCTGATATTTTTACCCAAACCGAAGTAGCACTTTCTAAAGGCGTGTTGAGTGACGCACTTCGAACTACCCAAACCGCACCTTTTTTTTATAACCCGATTCGGGTAGATGGAAAGTACCTCTTCGATGGTGGAGTCTACAATAATTTCCCAGTTGATGTAGCTCAACGTGAATTTAAGCCTGATGTAGTTATTGGCTCAAATGTATCTTCCAAAGTGTATAATACCTATCCCTACGGAGAAGATGAGAAGTTGATTTCGCGCTCGTTGCTTTATATGTTATTGGATAAATCAAATCCTAGTGATGTGCCTAGCAGTGGGGTATATATCCAGCCGGACTTACAAAATTACACCGCGTTTGATTTCACCAGCGCGCGGGCAATGATTGATAGCGGCTACCGCCAAACCTTGCGCCAAATGCCGGAGATAAAATCAAAAATTCTAAGTCGTAGAACACGAGAGGAGGTAGCGGAGGGGCGCAATAGGTTTAACAGTAAGGCATCCCCAATTGTAGTAGACGAGATCAGATTTAAGGGCTTTAGCCGAAGCCAGCAACTGTACCTCAATCGATTTTTTAAGAGCGGAAAGCGGCCACTTTACCAAAATGACATCAAAACAGGCTACTATAAATTGGTTTCAGAACCCTTTTTCAATAATGTTTATCCAAGCTTCGATTGTAATAAGACGACCAAACGTTTCGACTTTGTCTTAACAAAGCGACCACAAAACAATTTTCAGGTGGATTTTGGCGGGGTGATAGCCACCCGAAACATCAATAATATATTTTTAGGTGTTAACTATTATTACTTTAATAGAGCGCTCTCCCATCTTACCGCAAATTTTTTCGCTGGAAGTTTCTATAAGTCGGGACATATTAAAGGGCGGATGGATTTTCCCTTTATCGGCCAGTTTTATGTTGAGCCTGAGGTCGTCATTAATAGTTGGAGCTTTCTCGAGGGAGACGATATCATCCTACGAAAATTTACCCCAACGGTGTTAAAGCGGGTTGATAGAAGGTACGGGGTAAATGTTGGCTTCCCTGTTGGTGACAAGTTTAAATTGGTTCTAAATGGAGCGTTGGTAGATAATCAAGATCAATATATCGATCGGGACATATTGATATCAACAGATACACTTGACGTTTTGCGACTCAAAGGAAATCGTTTTGGCTTTAATTTTTCCTCCAATTCATTGAACCGGAAGCAGTATGCCTCTCAGGGTAGCTCTTATTCCTTCAGCGCAAACTGGTTTAATTTGGATGAGAGTCTTAACCCAGGTAATACCTCATTGCTGACAACACCATCCTCAACTTCTCGTTCTTGGATTCAAGGGAAAATTTCACTTGAACAATATTTCAAAGTAGGAAAGTATAGCTCAGGATATCTGGTTGAGGGAGTTTTTTCCAATCAGCCGACCTTCACTAACTACTTTGGAACAATAATTAATGCCCCAGCTTTTAATCCAATGCAGGATAGTCGGACACTATTGCTGGAGAATTTTAGGGCGTTTAACTATGTAGCGGGAGGGTGGCGCAATGTTTTCTCGCTTCGCAAAAGCCTCGATGTAAGGATAGAGGCCTATGGCTTTAAGCCATTCGCTGGAATTTCAAATAGTTCAGACCAACAAGCAAAACTCGATTCAGACATGACAAAAATTTATTTTGCGGCTACTGCTGGCTTAGTCGCCCACACGTCAGTTGGCCCAATAAGCATCAGCACTAACTATTATGAAGATAAAAGACGTCAGTTTGGAGTACTAGTTCACATTGGATTTTTGTTATTCAAGAAGACCTCGTTAGAGTAGTTTTTTTCAATCGGTTGCAAGTCAAAAGCCAAGATTTTCTTTTTTGTATCACTTTTTCGGCATTTTTCATTTTTTAGCTAAGTTTAAACCTTGGAAAAGCCGACTTATACTGCCTTTACACCTTTTATGAAGAAATTATTTTTATTAATTGTCTCTCTTACTTCAATTTCGGTGGCAAAAGGTCAGACGGTACAATGGGCTTCAAAAGTCATTGATTTTTCCAGCGAGTTGACACCTGTTCAATACTCAGCTCAACAAATCTTGGGCAAACCGAATGTGTTACCGTCTGCGGGTCAAAACCCAAATGCTTGGACACCCGACCGGCCAAAAAGAAAAGAATCGATTAAAGTGCGGTTCGAAAGCCCGATGCAGATTCAACAGGTTGCGATAGCGGAGTCGAACAACCCAAGCGGCCTTTACAGAGTCACTGCGTATGAAGAAAATGGACAAGAGCACGTCATTCAGACGCTTGTGCCCCAGACAATTCCCGTAAAAGGAAGAATGAAAAACATCTTTATTGAAAAGACTCCCTACAAAGTTATTTCTATTAAGTTGGAATTTGACGGAGCCGCTCTGACAGATTATTTTTCAATTGATGCCATTGCCATTACCGATTCCAATCTTCCGATCGCTGCCATTATCAACATTCCAGAGCTGCTGGCAAAAGGATTGATTTCTGAACGTTTGGATAACAATGTAAATAGTGAGTATAACGATTTGAATGGCATTTTATCACCCGATGGTAAAACGCTCTACTTCAGCAGACGAAATCACCCCGGGAACATGGGGGGTATAAATGATAAGGAAGACATCTGGTACTCGACATTGGATGCAAAAGGCAAATGGTCACTTGCTGAAAATATGGGACCAAAGTTCAATAACGAGTATCCCAATTTTATTAATGCTATTTCCTCAGTAACACCTGATGGGAAATCAGCCATCATGGTGTTAGGCAATCAGTATTTGAAGGATGGCAAAAAAATGTTGGCCGGCATGTCAATCAGTAACAACGTCAATGGAGAATGGACAGCACCTCGGGCGGTGAAAATTGAAAACGATTATAATTTCAATGAGAAGTCACATTATTTTTTGTCCAATACACGCATGGCGCTTTTGATGTCTATTGAACGAGAGGATTCTTATGGCGATCGAGATTTATATGTCAGTTTTCCAAAAAATGATTCGGTTTGGTCTGAACCAATTAATTTGGGTAGAACGATCAACACCGCCACAGAAGATGCGTCACCTTTCTTAGCAGCTGATAATAAGACGCTGTATTTTTCATCGAAAGGATTTAGTGGCTATGGAGGCGCAGACATTTACAGATCCATCAGGCTCGATGACACCTGGACCAACTGGAGTGAACCCGAAAACTTAGGATCAGAAGTCAACTCAAAATTTGACGATTTGTTTTTCAACATTCCGGCCAGTAGCGAGTTCGCGTACTTTTCAAAAGGAGTAGCCGAGAATAATGTAGATATTTTTCGGTTGAAGATACCTGTTTTTATGTTACCCGATCCAGTTGTTCTTGTAAAAGGAAAACTGATCGATGCGAAAACAGGCAAACCCCTTGGCGCCAAAGTCATCTATGAGAGCCTACACGATGGAAAACAGGTGGGCACCGTACAATCAGACCCAGTTACCGGAGCTTACGAGATTCAATTACCAGTTGGGAGTATGTATGGTGTTCGGGCGGAAGCAAAAGACCACCTCTCCACCAATCAAAATCTCGATCTAAGAAGGATTGCCTATGGCCCAATAAGCCAAGATGTAAAACTCACGCCCACCGAAGCGGTTGTTGTTAGTGGAAAACATGTTGATGGTAAGCCTGTTGATGGTAAGCCTGTTGATGGTAAGCCTGTTGATGGTAAGCCTGTTGATGGTAAGCCTGTTGATGGTAAGCCTGTAGATGGTAAGCCTGTAGATGGTAAGCCTGTAGACATCGCTCCAATCGAGGTGACACCGATAGAAGAAAATGCGAGGATTCCTTTAAACAATATCTTCTTTGCGTTTGATACTTCTATTCTAAGTCAGGAGTCTTTCCCTGAGTTAAATCGAATTGTTGGACTAATGAACGAACGACCCACCCTGCAAGTTGAGATTGCCGGGCACACAGATAACCTAGGACCGGCTAGGTATAACATGAAGCTTTCTGAAAGACGAGCGAAAGCCGTCACAAATTACTTGGTGAAAAAAGGTGTTTCGCAAGAACGAATAAACTCAACCTTTTTTGGTGAATCAAAACCTATAGACGCCAGCAATACCAAGGCTGGTAATGCGAAAAATCGCAGAGTTGAATTCAAGATAGTGAAGATGTAAGAGTCATTTTAGAGAGCCTACTTTTGAAGTGTTTAAATAAGAGACCATGAAATTTTTTTTGACAACTACAGCGGTGTTCGTTGCGATACTCTCAGTTGCCCAATCAACAGATACGCTTGTTTACGCACAGGGAAAGATCGTTAGCGCAACTACAAAAGAGCCAATAACCGCCAAGATATCGTATCAAAGTGAACCCTATGCAAATGTGGTTGGATCTCTAAATGGATCTTCTTTTTCGTTCCCTCTTTTTGAAGGGGAGAAATATTCAATAACCATAGAAGCCCCCGGCTTCGCGACCGCCAAGTATTTATTGGATCCTGCGGATGCTAATGCAGAAAGAAAAGTTGTTAAAGACATAGAACTGGCGTTACCGGCCACAGTTGCCAAAAATTCAGAAACCACTTCGCACCGAGCAGGGCATACCATGCGTTTGGATAACTTGATTTTTGCAGTTGGTACCGCCAAGATTTCACCTGAGTCGCATGATGAGCTAGACGAAGTAGTTTCCATGCTTAAGAATAATCCCAATATGGTGGTTCAGTTAGAAGGGCACACCGATATCAAGGGCGATCCGAAATTGAACATGAAGCTATCCCAAGAGCGAGTAGATGCCGTTAGATCCTATTTGGTTTCGAAGGGATCTAATAAAGCTAAGATTAAGACGAAGGCTTTCGGAGGGACTTCTCCCCTTACCAGAGAAAACACAGAGGAGGCGCATAAAATGAATCGAAGAGTGGAACTTCGGATATTGGAAAACTAGCGCCCAGCCAATACCGGCAAGTCCGTTACGAAAGGGCTTAAATGGATAAGCAATTCTTGCTTAGACTTTTCGTTTAGATCAACGTGCGATATCGTTTCAACCAAAAGGTGAGTCAATTCTGACACTCTTGCGTTGTCGTAAATAAATCGAGCTTTTTCCAAGTGGTAAACGCATTGTTCCCATTCGCGATTATTGTAAGATACAACCGCCAGATTAAAGTAAAGAAGGCCACTGAGTTGTGTAGATTTTATCTCCCGAAACAGCTTTGACTGATACTGGTAGTAGTAAGCCTTGCGATTGGAGGTCGCTAGTAAATTTTCCTTGTATCCCTTTAAACCTTTTTCAATTTCCAACGGATTCGTCTTGAATCCAAAAAGGCGATCGGTCGTTTCCAGCAACATTGTAGTTCATTTGCAGGGACTCTAGCATTAGGCTAAAGAACGCGGTACCACTTAAGCAATCGTAGTTGCCGCTCTCGAATGGTTCGTTGAACTGGCTATAGGGCTTGTAATGCCTTAAGAATTTTCTGTGTGATTCATTGAAGAGAGAATGCAAGAACTTAATCTCGCTTTTAGACTTGATTTGTTTTGCTTGCTGAAGTGAAATGAAGTCTACTACCTTTTTATTGATGAGGTCAGTGTTGGCTGCAGGAGTCGTCTTTAGCAGGCTGGGCAACAAGTTATTCTGCCCAGCACCAAGCAACGGGATCAGAACGAACAACAGCCAAAGCCTTTTTTTCATGTTAAGCCAATGTTACTAAATTGTTATGATAAAGGTAATAATTTGGTAACATTGACCAAATAAATGGCAGAAAACTTAACATTCGATGTTTTGTTAATTTTAGATATCTTGTGAAAAACCTTAAAAGTGATAACAGAGGCCATTTTCGCAACCAAAGAGCAAATCCAAAAAGCTTTCAGTTCACACCAGATTAAAAGCATACAGCTTCGAAAACAGTCGATTGCCGACCGAAAAAAGCTATTGAGCCGCTTCAGCGATTTTATTTTGTCCAACCGGGAAAGAATTGGAAATGCGGTTCACAATGATTTTAAGAAGCCATTGATGGAAGTAGACCTTTCGGAGATTTATCCTGTGTTGAGTGAATTGCGTCACGCGATTGAGAAACTAGATCAATGGACTGCCCCCCAGAAGATTGATGCACCCATTACCTATTTAGGCACGCGTTCAAAAGTTGTAGTTGAGCCAAAGGGTGCCTGTTTGATAATTGCTCCTTGGAATTATCCTTTCAGCTTATGTTTTGGGCCACTGGTTTCTTGTTTGGCTGCGGGGAACACGGCCATCATCAAGCCTTCAGAGCTAACGCCTCATACCGCCCGATTAATTGCCGAACTAGTTCGTGAGTTTTTTGAAGAAGACCTAGTAACCGTGTTTGAAGGTGGGCAGGACGTGTCGACCGAATTGTTGCGCTTACCCTTCGATCATATTTTCTTTACTGGTAGCCCAGCGGTTGGCAAAGTGGTAATGAAAGCAGCCGCTGAAAACCTGACTTCCGTGACCCTCGAACTAGGTGGCAAATCACCCACAATCGTTGATAAAACAGCTCGCATTGACGATGCGGCAAAGCGAATTGCTTTCGGTAAATTTTTGAATAACGGCCAAACCTGTATTGCGCCAGATTATGTATTAGTGCACTGCGAAATCAAAGACAAATTTGTGGAAGCGCTAAAAAAAGAAGTGATTCTTCTTTTTGGGGAGGGTAATAAAATTGACGAGGCGAGTTCGAACTATTCACGAATTGTAAATCATCGCCATTTTAGCAGAATTAGCGCATTGATTGAAGACGCTATTGCAGGCGGGGCTAGAATCGAAATGGGGGGTACAGTAAATGAACAAACCAACTTTATTCATCCCTTGATTCTTACCAATGTTTCCGCTTCGTCTCGGATGATGGAGGAAGAAATCTTTGGGCCAGTTTTGCCAATCATTAGTTATGAGACAGATACCGAAGTGATTGACATTGTAAATAGTAAGCCAAAGCCATTGGCACTGTACGTCTTTAGTCATGATCGTAAATCCAGAAATAGAGTTTTGGCAGCTACCTCTGCCGGATCAGTCTGTATCAATGAATGTGTGATACAATTTACCCATGCAAATCTACCATTCGGAGGAGTAAACAATAGCGGAATTGGCAAATCGCACGGCTATTATGGATTTCTCGAATTCTCAAACCAAAAACCAATACTCTACCAAATGAGTCGTTTTTCGTCAATTGGTTTTCTTTATCCCCCGTTCACCTCAAAATTCAAACAGACAATTGTAAAGCTGATGCTAAAATACTTTTAGCCGAGAATTCAGCGTTGGATATCTATTGATAATGCCGTACTAGTCACGATGGATTGCGATTTACTACCTTTGTTAAATTAACGAATTCCTTTATGAAGATCTTGAAAAAAGTATTGATTGGATTGGCTATTTTCTTTGGCTTGCTATTCGCAGCTGCCCTTATTTTGCCACGTGTTTTTAAAGATGATATAAAGGCAGCAATAGATCGCGAAATCGCAAAAAGTATCAATGCTGACGTCATTTTTGACGTCAATAACTTTAGCCTTTCGCTCTTCAGCAACTTCCCCAACATGACCGTAGAGGTGAAAGAATTGGGCGTTTTCAATCGAGCTCCCTTTGAAGGGCATCCGCTTTTTGTTATCGAGGAATTTCAGGTGGAAATCAACTTGCGAGATATTCTTTTTGGCGATCAATTGCGTGTGAAGGGCATCACCTTGACTCGCCCACAAATCAGCATTAAAGTATTGAAAGATGGTAGTGCAAATTATGACATCGTTATTCCATCTACCGATACGGTACAGCAACAATCAACTGAACCTAGCAAATTTTCATTTGGCATTGACCATTGGGAAGTGATAAATGGATCGTTCGTTTATGACGATCAAACTATGCCTTACTTTATGTCAATTAAAGACTTAGATCATTCCGGAAGTGGCAACTTTAATGAGGCTGAGTTTGATTTGAAAACAAAAAGTATCGGTGACTCCCTAACTGTTTCTTATGGCGGAGTTGAATACCTCTCCAACAAACGCGCAGAAGTAGAAATGACCATCGGCATCAGCGAAGCCTATACGAAATACACATTCAAAGAAAATACGGCTAAGCTCAATGACTTTACCGTTAATTTTGACGGTTGGTTTAAAATGAATGAAAAGGACTACGGCATGGATATCAGTTTTAAAAGCCCTGAGACTTCTTTCAAGAGCTTGCTATCTCTGGTACCCGGTATGTATTCAAAAGACTTCTCGAAAATCGAAACAAAGGGAGAGCTTGATTTTAACGGATTCGTAAAGGGAACCTATAGCGAGACGCAAATGCCTGCCTTTAATCTTGGGTTGCGTGTAAATGATGCCATGTTCAAGTATCCTGATCTGCCATCCGCGGTAACCAATATCAATATGGATCTGTTGGTAGACAATAGAACGGGTGTTGTCGAGAATACCATGATTGATCTAAAAAAACTACATCTGGATTTTGGATCCAACCCGGTGGATGCACGATTGTTGGTTGAGAACTTGAAGGATTTCCGAATGGATGCCAACATAAAGGCTAAGTTAAATCTAACTGAGCTGACCAAAATGGTTCCTACTCAAGGGATGGAACTCAAAGGTATTTTTGCAGTAGATGCAAATGCAAAAGGGGTTTATGATAGCATTCGCAAAATTATTCCGGCCATCGATGTAGCGATGCGTTTGGATGGGGGCTACGCCAAGGCGAGTCAGTTTCCTCTTCCCTTGGAGGATATTCATTTCATTTCAACGGTAAAAAATTCGTCCGGCAAGATGGCGGAGACATTTATTACTGTAAAAGACTTCGCGATGGTAATGGAAGGCGAAAAATTTGCTGCGGAGTTATTGTTACAGAACTTGGACGACTACACCTGGGATTTGAAAGTGAATGGTGGGATTGACATCGAGAAAATGACAAAAATTTTTCCTCTCGAGGGGATGGCGCTTGCCGGAAAGGTAAAAGCAAACATAGAGACGAAGGGCAAGTTTTCGGATGTGAATGCAAAGCGATATGATAAATTACCAACAAGCGGTTCTGCTTCATTGAAAGATTTTAAATTTAATTCAAAGACGCTTGCCTACGCAGTAGGAATATCACAAGCGGAGGCCACGTTTAATCCGCAAAAAATTGAGTTAAAAAACACGAGCGGTACAATCGGTAAAAGTGATTTTAGCGTAGACGGATCGGTGAGTAACTACATTGGCTATGTATTTGGCAAGGAGACCATCAAAGGAAACATGAATTTCAATTCTACGCTACTAGACCTGAATGAGTTCATGACTGAATCAACTGAACCGGCCAAAAAAGATACCGCGTCTTTTGGTGTGATACCGATACCACAAAACATTGATTTCACATTGCATTCTGATATCAAAACAGTAAAAATGATGGAGTACGTGCTCACCAATGCAAATGGCGATGTCATTCTAAAGGAAGGGGTGGCTAACCTCAGTGGCGTTAAGTTTAATATGTTAGGCGGATCATTTGGTGTAAGTGGCGTGTACAATACAAAAGACATAAATCATCCCAAGTATGATTTTGCTTTGAAGATTGAAAACCTTTCCATTCAACAAGCGGCCAATTCTTTTTCAGTAGTTAAAACGTATGCTCCTATTGCCGGGCTCGTAAATGGAAATTTTGGTACCGACTTTAAAATTAACGGAGAGTTGGGACAAGATATGATGCCCAAGTTAAATACAATAACAGGCGCAGGGTTGATTAAAATTGCACAGGCCTCGTTGACCAAATCAAATTTAGTTTCCAGTATTACTTCCCTCACGAAGCTGAACAATACGGATAATGTTAGCCTGCAAGATGTTTTGATGTCTGCAACAATTACAGACGGAAGGCTAAGCGTAAAACCATTTAATGTAAATCAATCGACTATACAATTAAAATGATGGTTCCAGCCGGGCAATTAGGTTCGCAGTTTCAGGGCTTTTTGAATCAGGCAACCGGATCTCAAAATTCAACTTCGGAAATCCCCGTTACGATTGGATTGACAGGTTTGTTTAGTTCTCCCAAAACCACTTTGCTCATGCAAGAGCAAAAGCAGCAGGTAAAGGAAGCCGTAACGAACGTAGCTGTAGATAAAGGAAAAGAAGTATTGAAGGATGTAATTAAAGATACACCGGCCAAGGATCTTGTGAATGGTATTTTAGGTGGAGGCACTAAAAAAGACTCCACAAAAACGGATACAACTTCTTTAGAAAGAAGAACAACTAGATTACCACCTATATCGCTGGGCAAGAATGAATTTTGATCGGTTTCTACCGACCATGTAAATGGGTGGCCTGTAGAAATTGGAAATCTTTATTTTTCCTATTGTAATCAGTTTTGAATTCACCAAATACCCATTCAAATGAAAAAAATAGTTAGCCTTTGCCTCGTTGCGTTTACACTAGTTTATAGTCAGTATGTGTTAGCGCAGGAGCCCAAGAAGGAAATAAAAGCAGATTCAACAAAAAAGGAAAAATCTAAGAAGAAAAAGGATCTTCCTTTAGAGATAGCGAGGCGTATCCCCATCAAAACAAACGAAGGCAGTTGGATGTCACTGGACGTAAGTCCGGACGGAAAAACGATCGCTTTTGATTTCCTGGGCGATATTTTCACCATGCCTATTACTGGTGGAAAGCCGATTCAATTTACTAAGGGAATGTCTTTTGACTCTCATCCAAAGTTTAGCCCCGATGGAACGAAGTTGTTATTTATCTCGGATCGCAGTGGAGGTGAAAACATCTGGTGGTTTAATGTAGACAAAAAGGATTCACTTCAGATAACAAAGGGAAACAATGAGCATTATCAATCCGCAGAATGGACTCCCGATGGAACTTACATTGTTGCTTCCCGTGGAATCAGAAATTTAAAGCTTTGGATGTTTCATAAGGAGGGCGGTTCCGGTGCGCAACTCATCAGCAAGCCTGATAATCTAAAAACGGTAGAACCTGCATTTGGCAATGATGGTCGATACGTTTGGTTTGCTCATCGAATGGGCGCATGGAACTACAACGCACAGTTGCCGCAATATCAAATCAGCACCTATGATCGTGACAACGGAGAGATTGAAAGAAAAACGCAGCGCTATGGTTCTGCTTTTACGCCTACCCTTTCACCCGATGGCAAGTGGCTGGTGTATGGAACCAGACACAATGATCAAACAGGATTAATACTTCGCGATATAAAATCAGGTGATGAAAAATGGCTTGCCTATCCGGTGCAACGCGATGAACAAGAGTCCATTGCTCCGCTGGGTGTGTTGCCAGCGATGTCATTCACTCCAGACAGCAAAGAGGTAGTGGCTTCCTATGGAGGCAAGTTTTATCGTATCCCGGTAGCAGGAGGTGACGCTATCAATATTCCGTTTGAAATGGAGACCGAATTTTTGGTTGGACCACGCGTAGATTTTAAATACCCCATCAAAGACGACAAGGACATGATTGCAACACAAATCCGTGATGCGGTTGTTTCTCCAGATGGAAAGCAGGTGGCGCTAACGGTATTGAATCGATTGTATTTGTACGATATTCAAAAGGCGACATACAAAAGAATAACATCTAATAATTTTACCGAAGCACAACCGACCTGGAGCCCAGATGGCAGTCAGTTAGCATGGGTTACTTGGGAAAATAATGCAGGGCATGTTTACAAGTTAAATTTGAAATTGAAAGATGCCAAGCCAGTTCGGCTTACTACTGCAGCGGGATTATACACCGAACCCGTTTGGTCATATCAAGGCAATAAAATTGTTTTCTTCCGTGGAGCAGCACAAACGTTCAAAGACGCGGATAGCCCATTTTTTCAAGGAGCGCAAGAAGATCTGGTTTGGATTTCTGGCGATGGTGGCCCACTCAACTTCATTGCAAAAGCAAAAGGCAGAAGCAATCCACATTTCACTAAATCAGAAGATCGTATCTATTTATACAATGGTCAAAAGGGTTTGCTTTCTATTCGTTGGGACGGCACCGATGAAAAAGCACACCTGCGAGTAACTGGTATTACGGTTTATGGCTCGGTGCTGATGGCTGATAATTGTATGTTGAACGAATCAGAAATGGAACCGGCTCAAGAGCCATCCATCGCTGATGTGATAAAAATAGCACCTGAGGGCGACAAGGCATTGGCTCAAATCAACAATGAAATTTATGTGATCACCATCCCCAAGACAGGAGGCGATACGCCCAAAGTATCTGTGGCCGAAGCGGACAAAGCTCAATTCCCTTCGCGTAAGCTAACTAAACTTGGAGGTGAGTTCGCTAGCTGGAGTAGCAACGCAAAGACGGTTTATTTTACACTAGGCAATGCTTTCTTCACTTATAATTTGGATTCAGCGAAGACAAAAGATGATGACCTCAAGAAAAAGAAAGCAGCCGAAGAAAAAGCAAAGGAGCTAGAGGAGGCGAAGGGCGATAAAAAGGATGAGAACCTGCCTGCCGGCAAGGCAGGGAAAGATGACAAGAAGGATGATAAAAAAGATGAGAAGAAAGACGAAGGATACAAGCCAACAGAAGTAAGGATAAAAGTGACCGTGCAAAAGGATGTGCCTCAAGGAAAAATTTTATTGCAGAATGCACGCATCGTAACCATGAAGGGGGATGAGGTAATTGAAAGTGGCGATGTGCTGATCGAAAATGCGCGGATCAAACAAGTCGGTGCGGCAGGCTCAATAGCAGTTGACGGGTCGGTTCAAAAAATAGATTTGAAGGGAAAGACGATCGTTCCCGGATTTGTAGATACACACTCGCACATGTGGCCCGCCTGGGGCATTCACAAAAATCAAGTATGGATGTATGCCGCCAATCTTGCCTACGGAGTAACCACCACCAGAGATCCACAGACAGCTACCACTGACGTGCTGACTTATGGAGACATGGTTGAGACAGGCCAAATCATTGGTCCCCGGATTTATTCTACCGGACCTGGTGTTGGGTTCTGGGCTTATAACATTAAAGACTTCGACCAGGCGAAAGACATTTTGAAACAGTATTCAGAATACTACAATACGAAGACTATCAAAATGTATTTGACCGGAAACAGACAACATCGTCAGTGGATCATTCAAGCTGCGAAAGAACAGAGCCTAATGCCAACTACTGAAGGCGGTCTTGATTTCAAATTGAATATGACCAACCTAATTGATGGATATCCGGGTCACGAGCATGCACTACCTATTTATCCATTGTACAAAGATGTTGCTACTTCTATTGCGGAAGCAAAGATGACCTATACGCCAACGCTGTTGGTTGCATATGGTGGACCGTGGGCAGAGAATTTTTATTTCGCTACTGAAAACGTAAATGGCGATCCGAAACTGAATCACTTTACAGCAAAATCGGAACTGGACGAAAAATCAAGAAGAAGACCAGGATGGTTTATGAAAGAAGAACATGTGTTTGAAGACCATGCTAAGTTTGTGAATGATTTAGTAAAAGCCGGTGGCAATGCGGGTGTTGGTTCGCACGGACAGTTGCAGGGCCTTGGCTACCATTGGGAGTTGTGGAGTGTAGCCTCGGGCGGCATGCGAAATATTGATGCCTTGAAAGTGGCGACTATTCATGGAGCCAGAGCCATTGGGTTGGATACCGACATTGGAAGTATCGAAGCAGGAAAGCTTGCCGACCTGATTATCTTAGACAAAAACCCATTGGAGAATTTAAGGAACACCAACTCCGTGAATCAGGTGATGAAGAATGGAAGGCTGTACGATGGCAACACACTCGATGAAGTGTACCCGACCGTACGTAAAGCGCCCAACTTCGCTAAAGATCAGGCGGCTCCCGTAGGTGTTCCCGGAATTAGGTAATGTCAAAAATTTTGTATTTTTATTATTCAAATATAAAACGAGTAACATGAAAAAAGGCTGTATTTTCCTGATCTGCTTCTTTTTGGTTTCCATCAGCACAAAGGCACAGCTGTTAAAGAGACTTCAGCAAAAGGCTGAACAGAAGTTGGAACAAGGTGTCGATAAAAAGTTAGGAATCAATCAGAATCAAAACGGCAGCCAAAACGGAAAACCGAGTGGACAGAACGGCAATGGCTCAAATACTCAAAGCGGAAGTAATCCTTCTAACAGCAATGGGGGTGGGCTTATTTCAACCCCACCAGATGTAAATCAAAACTTGAGTGATGCAGAAACAGCTTTTAATAAAAATGGTTATTCAGAAGCTCGCTATTCTGTCCAACAAGCTATGTTGGGCGTAGAGCTTGAAATAGGAAATCAAATTCTAAAATCACTTCCCGAAACTATTGCTTCGCTACCGAAAAACGCTACCGCTGATCAAGTAACAAGTAGTGGCTACGGTTGGGCTGGGCTTACTATTCTACGCGAATACAAGGACAACAAGTATAAGCTGTTTCGTGTAATGGTTGCCAACAATGCCATGTGGATGTCTGCTGTAAATGGATATCTGACAAGCGGAGGATACGCGCAACAAACAGGTGGTGAACAAAATTGGAAACAAACCAAGGTAAAGGGTTACCGAGCGATTATTGAATTTTACAAAAGTAGCGGTTACAAGCTGAGCATACCATTAGGCCAAACATCATTGGTAGTTTTTGAAGGGGTCAACTTTTCGACCGAACAGGAAATAATGAAGTCAGCTGAACTTGTTGACATCGATGGAATAAAGAAAATGTTAGGTGAACAATAATTTGAAATCTATTTATGAAAAAAGGACTTTTAGCAATACTGATTTGGTTGCCATTGCTTTCTGGAGCACAAGATTTTGCAAAAAATTTAACAATAGCTCGTTCCTCCTATTCTGCGGGGAGATTAGAAGACACACGTTTTGCGCTAGAGCAGATGTTGGTAGATTTGGATATAGTGATTGGCAAAGAGATTATTAAGCTTTTGCCTACAAAAGTTGCCTCTCTAAACTACAACGCCAAGGAGGATAACGTAACCGGAGGCTCAGGCACAGTTACTGGTCTTTTTGTGGAGCGGAGGTACGGAGCAGAGACTAAAACTGCAACGATAAATGTTTTTAACAATTCACCTGAAATGTCTTCGATCAATACGATTCTTTCTATGCCATTAATAGGCGGCATGATGCGAGATGAAAACCAGTAAAACCAATTACGAATTGCAAGTACCGATGAACAATACACTTCTAACAGTTAAAATGGATGACACCTCTGAGCAAGAGATTGCGGCTGTAGCAAATGGCTTGCAATTGTCTAAAATTGCTCAGTTGGCTCAGTGACGGGATTCCGCAGGTTCAAAAAAGCGGATTTTACATCACCAGTAATTGCAATGATAACTAGATGGTAAATCCTCCATCCGCAGTAAATACGCTGCCGGTACAATAAGCCGAGGAATCGGAAGCCAAGTAAAGCGCGAGTGCTGCAATTTCTTCCGGAGTGCCTACTCGTTTAATTGGTAGTACTTTCATCATCATCGCCATCATCTTATCGTTGCTCCACAACGCTTCGCTGAATTTTGTTTTGATCAAGCCGGGGCAAATAGCATTCGCCCGAATACTATCATCTCCCCATTCTTTGGCCATTACTTTGGTTAGGGAAATGAGTGCGGCCTTGCTCATACTGTAAATCCCCAGTCCACCCTCGGGGCGTAATCCTCCAATCGAACTGATGTTAATGACAGATCCGGATTTTTTTGCTTTCAGAGTTGGGTAGAGCTTCTTTGCTAGTTCAAAGGGTCCTTTCACATTCACCGCTATGATTTTGTCAAAAGCTTCCAAGCTTGTATCAACCACTGGGCCGAATACAGGATTGGTTGCAGCGTTGTTCACCACGATATCGATAGTGCCATACTTGGCCAGCGTAGCATCTGCCAGCTTATGTACATCTGCCATATCGCCCATGTGACAGGCAATGGCCGTCACTTCAAACCCCTTGGCCTTTATTTCAGCAGCCACCGCATCTACGGCCTCCTGCTTTCGACTACTGACAATTACTTTTGCCCCCGCGGCCGCGTAATATTCGGCAATCGATTGACCAATGCCTTTTGATGCACCTGTTACAAGAGCAACTTTTCCTTCTAGTGAAAATGGATTTTGCATAAATTTGATTTATGGTTTCAAGATATGGATTTTTATGAATCCAAAAATGGATCAAATCACATCTCTTGCTAATTGTGAAGATTGGCCAATTACTAAATGTAAGTCATTTGTTCGTTGAGTATGGATTTGACTTGTTGGAAAAGTGGTGGGTACTAAAACATTTACGTTAAATCGGTTTATCTCTTCCCCAACGAAAAATCAAACTTATCTGGAGTACCTTTTATGCGCACATTCAAAAAGCGAATTCGTTTGTCTTTATCCCGATACTGAATGGCATCAACTTGATCCGGATCTATTTCATTCTTTTTCTTTCCACCAAACAATGCCTGAAAACCCACTTGGGTAACCATACCCCAAGGTACGCGAATGAGATAATCCATGTTTAAATCCAGTGATTGACTGCCCTCCATTTCAATGAAGCCAAGAGAGGTATTAATCGTCATTGCTGGAATTTGAAGCAACCCATTTTTTAGATCTAACTTATTTTGTAATGTATCGAAGCGAACCAATCGAATATTCTTGTCTTTAAAATAGCCCGCCATGGCTTGCAGTGGAGCAAAATCGATTAAACTTCCATTCGTTATGCGAACGTCTAAATGGGCTTCGCCTTCATTGAGTATAGGCGTTAAGTCGGGGTGCACATGAAATAAGCTGCTTACGTTGCCCGATAGCGAGCCATGGAGATTTTTATTCACCATTATATCTTGCCCAAAGTTGTCAAACTTAATGAGTAATTGATCAAGGTTGATATTTGAAAAATTCGTTTTGTTTTTGAAATAGATTTTCTTGGGATCGGAAGCATTGAAATAGCCGTTCATCGCCATTGATCCACCAGCCAAATCCATCGCTAGCGTATCGATGAACATATAGTGATTTGTCTGCAATCTTAAATTACTTTTTAAGTTACTGATTTTGATATTATGATGAGTTAGTTTGGTAATATTTGCTTTTAGGCGCATATCGGTAAAAGGAATCTCAAAGATGTTAAAAGCCTTACTATGCTGTTCAGCTGTTTTGACTGAATCTTTTTTGAAGTTAAGAAGTTGGTCTAGATCGAGATTGTCAGCTTGAAAGGAAAATTGATTATCCCGTTTTTTTAATTTAACGTCTTTACCCGTGTAGTAGTTGAGGTTAACCAAAAAGTCACTTGCGCCCATCCGGGCAGCAAGATTTTGAATCGTCAAATGATCGTCTTCATAATGGATGCGACCAGCCAGCTTTTCGATCTTCAGTGGATGAACCCGCATCTTCCCCTCTACTTTACTAACGATTAAATCAGCGGAGCGAAAATGGTTATCAAAAAACAGGTCTGCCGACCCATGCAAGCGAAGATCTTTGATCACTTCACTTTGGTAATCTTTTGGGAGGTAGCTTTCTCCGCGATAGGTAAGGAGATTGTTAAGTTTTAACTGTTCAGAATACAAATCGAATTCAAAACGAGTATCCCCCCGTTTAACCGAATCGAACCAAATCGCATAGTTGGAAAGTTTACCGTTGAAATGAAAATCAGACTGATCAATAGCACCACTTAGGTCTTTTAGTTGAAAAGAAGAATCGGTGACAACTACATCTGCATGGATGTCATGTAGTGTGTGCGGATAACCTTTAATTTTTGCATATAAGTCATCGATAAAAAATTCACCAATAGGTAGTGGGCTATGTTTTAGATTGTTGACAGATGTTTGTAGAGCACATCGGATTCGAAAATCAGTCATTTCCTCATCTATCATTTTTGACAACGCAGTATCGCATCAAATCGAATCGAAATACTTTTATTGGGGCGATGAAACAGAGCAGGTAAATCGCTGATGCTACCCGATATCTTGATGTCGGAGTTTCCTGAATAGAAAGTAAGAGAGTCTAGGGTCAACTTTCCAGCACTCATAAAGGCATGTAGATTCATTCGATCTACCTTTTGCATTTTATTGGGCAGTGAAAAACCAAGATCTTTTACAATCAATTCACTTTCAATTCCTTCTTTTAGCTTGGCAAACGAGTTTTCTGGTTTTTGAAAATCGATGAGCTCGCTGAAATTCATGTTTAGAAGGACTTGACCTTTCAGTCCCTCCACATTTTTGATTCCCAGAAAGCCTGCCAAAAAATCGAGATCTAAATTCGAGACAAGGCTAACGGCAACCTGCGGATTGGTAAAATCTTGAATGCGGAAACTTCCACGGAAAGAACCTTTTGCTGGGCGAAAGGAAAAATCGCGCATCTCGAAATTGATCAATACTCTTTTTCCCTTCAATATTTTCTATCGAACCATTTTTACAACCAAATTGAAAATTCAATTTTGGTTGATAGGTAGATGTCAACTTTCCTTGTACGGTGCCCAAGAAATAGATCTGTCCTTGATTTTCATATTGCGCGATCAAGCCAGCTGCCTCTGCGGGGGCAAAAGACGTAAAAAGGCTGAAGTCAGGCTTTTCTCCCTGTAGTGTCAAATTGAAGTCTAAATCATTGAGGGTCTGAACGGTTCCATCAATTGCAAAAGAAGCATTTTCAAGTTGGATATGTGTATCAGAAAATTTTGCCGTCTTTGTCCGCGATTGAAAGCTGAATTTGGTTTTGATTTTTACGTTTTTGTCGTGGAAAAAGGTTGCGGTATTGTTTTTTACAAAACTACCGCGCAGTTCTGTTTGAAGTAAAAGATTTGTCTGAGCTGAATGAATCTGTATGGCTGCGACCGCTCTTAGAATGTTAGCTTGATACTCAATAGAATCGACTACATTCAGGAAAGAAATCTTAAAGTCTTCTACCTTTAGTTTCTTTAAGTGCATTTGAATAGATGAAGATGAGCTTTCGCCAGATGATGATTTTATTTTTTTCGCTTGTATTAGATTGATTTCCCCATTGGCCAATTGTACAACATCAACATGCCCCCCCTTCACATCAATTAATCGAATATCGAAGACCGAACGGATGACATCGATCCAGCGAAACCCCAAGTAGAGATGATTAATTTCGTAGAGCGGTTTTGTTTCTTTGTTCTTTGATTCATAAAAAGAAATACCGCGCAAGTCAAGATCGAGGTAGGGAAAATCGTGGAACAGGGAAACTTGACTTGATTTTACTTCTAAATAACCATCGAAATCCTCATTGACTTGCTCTATTGCCCATTGCGTAATCTCTTGTTGTTTGTAGTAAACAATAGAGAAGGAAACAACCACGAATAGGATACTGGCTAGTAGAAAAACGAGTGTGTATTTACCAACATTTTTTAACTCCATTGTAGAAAGGGCATTTACTCTCAAAAGTATTTAAAATATTGACGCATTATGCAATCAGCTTTCGAACCCCTCTATTTCAACAACGCACTAAGACTCAGTGTTTTTTATTTAGATACCGATCGGTATCTTTGTGACATGCGCAATCCAGAAGAAACGAAAGGGGCTATTCTGCATCATGCGGGCAGTCTGTTCAACCTGCAAGGTTATAAAGCCACCTCAATTAGAAACATTACGGAAGCTACGGGCTACACCAAGGGGGCTATTTACCGTCATTTTAAGAACAAAGAGAAACTGGAGGAACAGTCGTTGGTTTATTTGATGGGGATTATGTTTGAGAAGCTTCGCATCCAGATAAAGGAGCAACAGACGGCTAGCGATAAACTGAAAGCGATTATCTATTTCTTTGAATCGTATGTGACCAAATCACCCATCAAAGGCGGATGTCCTTTGTTGAATGTTGCCATAGAGGCAGATGACAATAGTCCTCACTTGCGAAAAAAAGCGCATGCCATTCTGGAAGTACTAAAGGAGTCCATCATAACCATTTTAGCTAATGGCATTACGTTCAGCCAACTCAGAAAAAATATTGACAAAGAATACTATGCAACCGTTATCATCGCAAGCCTGGAAGGCGCTATTATGATGAGCAAACTTTCCAGAACAAACCACGACATCCGCATTATCATCAAACATTTGGAAGCAACTATTAAGACAATAGAGAATTAGATTTTTAGTCTGAACAAATAAAAATGAATAAGATTATCATTCGCTCCATCGGTTTTTATTTGAACATGCTTGCACTACTTGCACCCAAGACGGCCGCCAAAAAGGGATTTGAGTTGTTTTGCTGGCCTAGAAGAATCAAGATGAAGCCGCACCAACTTGACTTTCTAAATCAGGCAGACGAACAATTCAAAATTGACTATGCCGGAAAGAAAGTGCAGGGTTATCGGTGGGGTAATGGTTCAAAAAAAGTTTTGCTCTTGCACGGTTGGCAAAGCCACAGCTACTGGTGGAGGTATGTCATCAATCGCCTTTCGAAAGAAGAGTTTACTATTTTCTCCCTAGATGCTCCGGGTCATGGGTTATCGGAAGGTGATTTCTTGAATCTTCCGCATTACAGCGGATTGATAGAACAATTTATCACTGAGCAGAAATCAATCCATGCTATTCTCACTCATTCATTTGGTGGTTTTGCTTCGGTTTATACGCTACATCGACTACCCCATTTGCAAGTGGCAAAAATGGCGGTCATGGCTGCACCGGGTGAAGTAGAGTTCTTCTTTCTCTATTATCAGCGTTTGTTGCGGTTGTCAAAAAGAACCATTCGTTTGATCAATGGTTACTTTGAGAACTTCATAGGACATCCTCCGTCTTACTTTAAGATGAAAGAGTTTAGTAAGTCGCTAACCTTGCCAGGGCTAATTATTCACGACATGGAGGACAAAGAAGCACCCTACCAAACTGCTTTGGATATGAATGAGGTGTGGAAAAATTCCTCACTCATCACTACTACAGGATTGGGCCATAATCTAAAGTCAAAAGAGCTGGTAGAACAAGTGGCAATGTTTATTTAAACAGCTGCAAATTTATCCCTCTGCTTCTTCAATACGCTTGCCATTGATCTATTGGCCTCAAGCTTTCTCAAATTGACGTTTGTACTTCTTGATTGTAAAGGTAATAATTGTTCCCCGATGAAGCCCGGTAAGATCCAAAGAACCCAGTTATAGACGGGTAACTCAACGTTAACGACCACAAAAGCAGTAACCGCAGATATATAGCTGCCTCCCATACTACCGATATGTGAATACCACCAATGCATTTTTTCTTTTGGTGGCTTAAAAAAATTCTTAACATTGAGGAATAAGAGGACGGATCCCAAAGTGCCGAATAAAAGTGCAGCGATACCAATGCCTGCTCCAAAGCTAAGTGCCCAAAAACCCCAACCCAGTAGCGTAAATATAAATATGGCAGATACAATGATGATCACCCAGTCAATCAACCCCGGCTTTTGACCCTCGTTCAGTTTTTTCAGAAATAAAACCCGATAACCACGAACGGTCATATAGTAGCTAAAGAAAGCAACCATCAATAAAAAATCTCTATGGTGGCCAAGGGCCGTGAAAATGGCACCAATAAATACGGCTGTCATTCCGATAAAGTAGATTTTCCCTGCCAGTCGGTGAGTCGCACTCCCCTTTGTACTAAAAATTGCTACCAACCCTGTGAGTAGTGCAACCACACCCCCGGTGATATGCACGACAAGCATCAGTGAAAGCAATTTCTCCATGGTAATAGAAGGCAAGAACTGTGGAAATAATTTGAGTTAAACAAAAAAGACAGCCCGTAGTGAGTTGTCTTCATGCGAGTGAACACTTATTCAATGTTCTTGAAGTCCCCTCGCATAACTCAGGATGTTCAAGACTGACTCCTGTGATGGTTCAAGCTGTGCGGCATCAAGCGACTTCTTGCTGGATTTCATTTCAGCCAGCTGAGCTCTTAACTCCGCATCACCGAGTAATGCTTTGTTAATCTCTTTCGTCTGGTCCTCGTTGGTCTCGTGGTATAGAAACCTGATCAAATCGTTTTGGGTAAAAGTTTTCGTCATAGGCTATATTATTTTTTATCATCTTCTTTCTCAAGTTGATCAACGCGTACCTCATTCTCCCTAATGCCGTATTAATGCTCACCTCTGTGCGTTCGGCTATTTCCTGAAAGGTCATCTGCAGGTAGTGGCGCATAATTAACACCTGTTTTTGTTCTTCGGGCAATTCTTTGATCAAATCCCGCATCCGTGAGCGTGTATCGCGGAACATTTGCTTGTCTTCATACGACTCTTCGGCAAACCGCATGGAATCAAACAGCTGACTTCCATCTTCTAATGTTACCTCTGGGTAACGTTTACGTTTTCTGAAATGATCGATCGCTAGATTATGGGCTATCCGACAAACCCACGGCAAAAATTTGCCTTCTTCATTATACCGCCCGGCTTTAATCGTGTTGATCGCTTTAATAAAAGTGTCTTGAAGCAAATCTTCTGCCTCATAGCGATCCTTCACTATCAAATAGATAGCAGTATAAACTCTGGATTTGTGTCTGTGAAGGAGCATTTCGAACGCGGCCTCGTTACCTGTTTGATAAAGCGAAACTAACTCTGTGTCGCTGCATCTTTTGTCAATCATCTGTTTTGCGTTTAAGTAACGTAGAGGTGTCGTTCGATAGTGTGGGGGTTAGTTTTTTTATTGTTGAGAGTTGAAAAATAGAGCTATTTTTCGAAAAGCCGAAAAATTTTTACAAAAATATTGCCTCTTCTATAATTTCTTTCGCTAATTGAACCGTTTTTTTGAAATCAAGCGATAAATATGGCTGTAATGAAGAAAAGAGTAATTAAAAGTCTCGAAAACCTCTCGGGCGATCTGCACGATTTGATGCGCGAACAATACCCGAATGGATATGAGGCCAGTATTTCACGAATAATGAATGCGAAAAAAGAGCCTATTTTCGTATTTCCTCTAGAAACCGAAGATTCTGTTTTCTTGGTGAAAGTGCCCGCTACCAAAAATAGCGATGGCGGTTATGATGTTGAATCGGGCAAGAAGCAAGAGTTTGATGGTGAAGACGATGACCTGAAGCCAGTTGGCGATGATGATGATTTTGACAACTCAGGGGGTGGAGACGATTTTGATGATAGTGGCAGCGATGCAAAGGAAGCAAGCTATGATCCTGACTTTGATAACTAAGTTACTTGTGTTATTATTATTGAACTCCATCTCCCAGGATGGTGTTTTTGTTTTAGGCTAGGCTAAGACGAGCGTTTGATAGGACAAGGCAGAGCTATTTTTTATTTTTGCCGTTTCCAATGAACAACACGCCCAGCGATTCTTACCTAGACGACCTCGATCCGAAAGACTTTATCATCATAAAGAGGGCGAGGGTTAACAATCTGAAAGATGTAAGTGTCGCCATCCCTCGCAATAAATTGGTGGTCATCACCGGCCTTTCGGGGTCAGGTAAGTCATCGCTTGCATTTGATACACTTTTTGCGGAAGGCCAGCGCATGTATGTCGAGAGCTTAAGCTCCTACGCCAGACAATTTCTAGGCCGTATGGAGAAACCCGAAGTTGACTACATCCGAGGTGTTTCACCCGCTATTGCGATCGAACAGCGGGTCAACACACGCAATCCACGCTCAACGGTTGGCACCACCACAGAAATCTACGACTATCTAAAATTACTTTTTGCCAGGATAGGAACCACCTATTCACCTATCAGCGGCAAAGAAGTAAAGCGCGACACGGTGAGCGATGTGGTTGATTTCATCAACAAATCTAAGGAGGGGACGCGGGTCATGATTGCGTGTCCGCTTCAGATTAACAAGGGTAGAAAACTTGTAGACGAACTTAATCTTTTATTGAGCAAAGGGTTTACGCGCGTTTTGGTCGATAGCGAAATGAAGTTCATTGAAGAGTTAACGGGTGCGACTGACGAAGAAAAAACAAAAGCCACTAAAAAGCCAAAGACAGCAGCAAAAGCTCCCTCGGCAAAAGTTAAAGAATATGAAATATTAATCGATCGTGCCTCCGTCAACGCGACCGATGAAGACCTTACGTTTCGTTTATCCGATTCAATACAAACGGCTTTCTTTGAAGGTCATGGCGAGTGCCTGGTCTACGTAGAGGAAAGAAAGGTTCGATTTTCAGATCGGTTTGAGCTTGATGGCATGTCATTCACAGAGCCATCTATTAATCTGTTCAGTTTTAATAATCCATTTGGGGCTTGCCAAACCTGTGAAGGTTTTGGAAAAGTGTTGGGCATCGATGAAGATTTGGTAATCCCCGATAAAAGCCTTTCAGTTTATGAAGGGGCGATTGCTCCCTGGCGTGGCGAGGTGATGAGTGAGTGGGGAAAACCATTATTGAAAAACGGTATTAAATTCGATTTCCCTGTTCATCGACCCTACAGTGAATTGACTCAAAAGCAGCGCGACATTATTTGGACTGGCAACGAATATTTTGAAGGCTTAAATGAATTCTTTAGATACATCACCACCAAAACCCATAAAATACAGTATCGTGTTATGCTTTCGCGCTTTCGCGGAAGAACAACCTGTCCGGATTGCCGTGGCACTAAACTTCGAAAAGATGCGGCTTATGTAAAGATTGCCAACACCTCTATCACAGACTTAGTGTTAATGCCAATTGAAGATGCGTTGGTATTTTTCGACAAACTCAAACTGCCAGATTACGAACAGAAAGTTTCGGATCGCATATTGACAGAAATTAAATCGCGACTTGGCTATGTGCTCAAAGTAGGCCTCGGTTATTTGACCCTTAATCGCGTTACTTCTACACTATCAGGCGGAGAATTTCAGCGAATAAAACTTGCTACCTCATTGGGTAGTGCGTTGGTTGGCTCTATGTATATTTTAGATGAACCGAGCATTGGCCTTCATCCAAGAGATACCGAAAGAATGGTAGAAGTATTGAAGTCGCTGCGCGACATGGGGAATACCGTTATTGTTGTGGAGCATGAGGAGGAAATCATGCGAGCTGCGGATCAAATCATTGATATTGGACCCGATGCAGGTACACACGGTGGCCGACTAGTTTTTCAGGGCTCAATCAAACAGATAAATAGTCAGATAAGCACGCATACAACGGACTACCTAAGCGGGAAAGAAAAAATAGCGATACCCACGATCAGAAGAAAATGGAAGGATTCCATCAACATCATTGGCGCCCGCGAGAACAACCTAAAGAATCTAAAAGTCAAATTTCCATTGGAGATATTGACGGTTGTAACAGGAGTAAGTGGTTCTGGTAAATCAACGTTGATTAAGAAAATTTTGTATCCGGCTATTGGCCGCATGAATGGTACAGTAGGGGAGACACCTGGTAAGTACGATCAATTGACTGGTGATTACTCTAAGATCAAACAAATCGAGTTTATCGATCAGAATCCGATTGGTAAATCTTCTCGCTCGAATCCGATCAGCTATGTGAAGGCATACGATGCCATTAGAAATCTCTATGCTGATCAGCCATTGGCACAACAACGCGGCTACAAGCCTTCCCACTTTTCTTTCAACGTAGAAGGCGGTCGCTGTGAGACTTGCGAAGGCGAAGGTGAGATAAAAGTAGAGATGCAGTTCATGGCAGATATCTATCTGGAGTGTGAAAGTTGCCATCGAAAGAGATTTAAACAAGAAGTGTTGGAGGTAGAACACAACGGCAAATCAATTGCCGATGTTTTGGACATGACGGTGGAAGAGGGGCTCGAGTTTTTTAAAGACAAGAAGCCCATCTATGAGAAAATAAAACCACTTTTTGAAGTTGGATTAGGGTATGTAAAATTGGGTCAGTCGTCCAACTCACTATCTGGTGGTGAAGCGCAGCGTGTAAAGCTGGCTTCGTTCCTGGGCAAAAATTCTTCCGATGCCAGCGAACGTATTCTTTTTATTTTTGATGAGCCTACCACTGGGCTGCATTTTCACGACATTTCTAAATTGCTAAAAGCCATTAATGCGTTGGTAGATGAAGGACACACGGTCATTGTAATTGAGCACAATTTGGAGGTCATTAAATGTGCCGACTGGATCATTGACTTGGGTCCGGAAGGGGGAGAAAAAAACGGTGGGCATCTTTTATTTGAAGGGACACCTGAAGAAATGGCAAAACAAGGGAAAGGTTATACAGCAGAATTTTTGAAGGGAAAGATATCTTGAAGATTTTGTATTTTTGATTATAAAAATTTTGTCATGGTAACCATAGCAGAAATCAAATCAGCTCTCCATCAGCAAGTAGCCAACACAGAAGATGAAAAAGTACTGAAAAAGATGCAGACGTACTTTAGCTCACTTGTAAAAGGCGATAAGAAAATAGTGGCCTATGCCTCAAAATGGAAACCTTTAACGGCTCGAGAATACAAGGCAGAAGTAGAGGAGTCCATTCGCGAATACAAAAAAGGGAAGATAATTAGTCAAAGAGAAATGGAGAAACGTCTTTGAAAAGAAAACCCGTAGTTTGGACTGAAAAGGCAAGTGAATCCTTAGACTTCTTTTGTGAATACATAAGAAAGGATTCCCCATCGGCCGCTAAAAGAGTAAGGCAAGAAATAGTTCGGACAGCAAGACAATTGGTTGACAATCCAGAAATTTATCAGCTTGATGAAGTCTTTGCAGATACAACTTTAAACATTCGAAGATTCTTCCGCTGGAGCTACAAGGTTGTTTATTAAGTAAACGAAAAAGAGATTGTTATCTTAGATATATTTCATACTAGCACTGGATTTTTTGAAGAAGAGTAGGTTAATTGATAAGGAAATAAGAACATGACACAATTCGCAAAAGTAAGTTCCAGAGAAGCCTTCCAATTGATTGAACATACAATTTTTGAAGCGGAGAAAATAAACAAACACCTAGCCGTAACCATTTGCGGACCGGAGGGTGAATTGATTTCATTTTTGCGAATGGGTGGGGCATCACCTGCCGCCCTTGTAATTGCACAGAGTAAAGCGCATACCGCTGCGCGCGATCGAAAATCTACCCGCGAAATGAGAGAGTTTATGGTTAACGCTAATCGTGAGCAGGGTTTTTGGGGCGATGCAAAAATTACTGCCTTTGGTGGCGGTCTCCCAATTGTTCAAGAAGGCAAAGTTATTGGAGGAATTGGCGTTAGTGGTTTGTCAGAGGCAGAAGACGAACGGATTGTGTGCATCGCCATTGAAAAAGTGCATCGATAGCGCAAATATAGACAACTGGTGCAGCGCTGAAGGTAATTAGCAAACGCTATTACATGCCCATCTGGCTTTCCGAAAATATTTCTTTCCGATTCTTTTTGCTTTCCAAAAAATTTATTGCTTGTTTACTTAACAAAATATAAGGATATAACTAGTATAAGAATATGGCAAAAGAATACCTCGGTGAGTTTGAAGAACTGATTTTAACCATGGTGGCTGCGCTCCAGGAAGATGCATATGGAGCAGCTATCTCCGAAGAAATTGAAACGCGATTGAAGCGCGAAGTGAACCTGAGTGCCGTACATGTTACGCTCTATCGATTAGAAGACAAGGGCTACATCAAATCCAGCATGGGCGGAGGAACAAATGAACGCGGTGGTAGACGCAAACGAATTTTTACCATCACCAGCGCGGGCATGGCCATGTTGAAAGCGATGAAGGAATCGCGCGTTGAGTTGTGGAAGATGGTACCGCAATTGAAGATGTCTTAACGATGATTTGTATGATGCTGCTGATTTAACATGAACGTCCAGTCATATCCAGGCAATGAATAATCACGATTATCACAGAAATCAAGCTCATCAAAGTTTAAGACTTTTGAAATGGTTCTGCCCCGCACACCTCTACGAGGAAATCGAAGGCGACCTGATTCAGAAATTTAATCGGGATGTAAAAGTAATTGGAGAGAAGAGAGCAAAGAGAAAATTGCTGTGGGATGTGATTCGGTTTTTTAGGCCCGGTATTTTGTTGAGGAATAAGTTTTCAATGGAATTAAATCAATCTTATATGTACAGAAGTTATTTCAAAATCATGCTGAGGAATATGATCAAACAAAAATTCTATTCTGCCATCACCATGCTAGGGCTTACGGTGGGGATCACCTTTGCCCTGCTTATCGGGATTTTCGTTTGGGATGAGTTGCAGGTAAACACCGATTTGAAAGACGTGAATCGGCTCTACCTAATGAAGACTAATTACAAAACTAACGAAGGCACCCAGCCGCCTTTTTTTGTACCTTCTCTATTGGGTCAGGCAGCGATTGAGCAGTATCCAACCTTATTTGAAAACTACTATCGCTTTCGTGATCGGGCTATAACCGTTTCCAAAAGCGACAAACATTTTCGTTTGCAGAGTATGATTGGGGACTCTACTTTTTTTGACATGTTTGGATTCCGCGTTTTGCATGGGGATTCACAAAGTGCGCTGAACAAACCCAACACAATCGTAATCACCGAGAAGATTGCGCGGCAATTTTTTGATAGACTGGATGTGACGGGCGAATCACTAACGGTGAATACGGAAGTAAACGGATTAAAAGAGCATTTGATTACAGCCGTGATCGCAGATGTACAGGAAAAGAATTCGGTCACCGACTTTATGAACTCGGATGCACAGATCTTTTTGCCACAAGAAAGTCGGACAGACTTTAATCTTGGCTTCCAGGACGAATGGAATACTAGCATCATTACGTATTTAAAACTAACGGAGGGGGCATCGCCTGTAGAGGCAACTGCTGTTCTCAATAAAATATTACAAAAGGATGCCCCTAAAGGCATCAGCAACGACAAAACTATTGAACTTGATCCGTTGCGCAATTATTATTTGCTCACAAATCACGGAGCTGTTCAAAAGCTCATTGTATCGCTGACAGTGATTGTTGCGTTCATTTTATTATTGGCGGTTACCAATTTTATCAATATTTCCATTGCGAGTTCCTTTTCGCGGCTAAAGGAAGTGGGTGTACGCAAAGTTATCGGTGGTGTCAAGTGGCACGTGCTTATTCAGTTTTTGTCGGAGTCGTTGCTGCTCGCAATTGTTTCCGGCACGCTCTCGTTGCTGCTGTACGAATTTCTTCACACCTATTTTGCGGAGGCGTTAGGCATTTCATTGCCATCTTTATTGAAAATGAGTTTCCTTTTCTGGGTTTACTTTTTGACAGGCACGATTGCTGTGGGGTTGCTGGCTGGAATCTATCCTTCATTCTATTTATCATCTACGGGAGCGATCGAGTCGCTAAAAGGGAAATTCAGTTCGGTGAAAGGTACGCTTCGCTTTTCGCGAGGGTTGGTTGGGTTTCAATTTCTCGTGGCCGTGTTTATTCTTATCACTTCGGTCGTTATGTCAAGACAAATCTCCTATTTCATGGAAACTGATTTGGGTTATGATAAATCACATGTTTTGATTGCGTCATCGCTGCCGCGGATATGGACGGAAGAAGGGATGAACAAAATGGATGTGGCAAAAAGAGAGTTTCTGACTTCGCCCAAGATAAAGTCCGTTTCACTTTCGTGGGGATCGCCCAATTTTAATTTTGATCCTTACAGCGCCAACATCAATTTAGCGGGTAAGCCAATTGATCAAGGTGTACTCACAACAATGGCCGCAGCCGATGAAGATTACGCCCATGTCTACGGAATGAATCTTTTAGATGGAAAATTTTTCTTTGATGCGGGTGAACCCTTTCAGGCCAATCAGTTGGTGTTGAATGAATCTGCACAAAAGGAACTTGGCATCAGCGTAGGCGACAAAGTAAACATTCAGTTTTCAGATAAGGAGTTTACCATTGTGGGGATTGTCAAAGATTTTCATTTTGAATCGATGCATGAGAAAATAAAGCCGGTGGCTTTCACTCACAATCGCGACTTTCAGGCTTATCGGTATTTTTCTTTTAAACTAAACCCAGGAAGCATTGTGCAATCTGTTCGAGAAGTAGAGCGCCTTTGGAAAAATATTTTTCCCAACGATCCCTTTGTTTATGCGTTCACCGAAGATCGGTTGGCCATTACCTATCAGACCGAACTTCAACTACGAAAAGCCACAGCCTTTGCTTCGGTTCTAATACTGATTATTGTTTTAACGGGCGTGCTGGGTCTGGTGTCACTTAGCGTAGCCAAAAGAAATAAGGAGATAGGCATTAGAAAGGTATTGGGTGCTTCTGTTTCCAATATCCTTGCTTTAATCTCTCGTGAGTACGCTTTACTAATGATAATAGCATTTGGATTAGGCATTCCTGTCAGCTACATGTTTATATCCCATTGGCTAAGCGGATTTGCTTACCGTATTGATGTAGATGGGTGGATGTTTGTTGTCCCAATTCTTGCTCTATTCTGTATAACAATAGTTATGGTTTGCGCCCAATCATTTAAAACGGCTAAGTCTGATCCAGTGAAGTCATTGAAGTATGAGTAACGGTAGGTTATTTCGTTTTGCCTTTTTATTTCTTAGATGGTTTTGCCCTTTGCACCTCTACGAAGAAGTCGAAGGCGACCTCATTCAGAAATTCAATCGGGATATAAGGACATCTGGGGAAAGGAGGGCGAAGTGGAGGTTGCTGTGGAATGTGATAAGGTTTTTTAGGCCAGGAATTATTTTAAGAAACAGATTTACTATCAAATTAAATACAATTCCAATGATTCAGAATTATTTTAAGATCACGCTGCGCAATTTGAACAAACGCAGAGCGTATGCCTTTATTAATGTGTTTGGTCTCGCGGTGGGCGTGGCGGCCTGCTTGGTCATTGGCAAGTATGTGGAGTTTGAAACGAGCTATGATGGATTTCACGCGAACGCCAAGAATATCTATCGTGTTGTAAGTTCATTCTATACCGATGGCTCTAAAGATTCTTACACGGGATATGACCTAGGGCTCACACTATTAAATGAAATCCCTGAAATCAAAAAGTTTGCGCGCACTCACGGCAACAGCAGTGTTGTTAGTTTTGTCAATGAGCAAAAGAAAGAAGTCAGGTTCTATGAACAGAAAATATTAGCGGCAGACAGTTCTTTCCTTGAGCTGTTTACATTCAGATTTGTGATTGCAAATTCTACCGCTCTTTATAATCCTAATTCCATTGTTCTCACTCAGTCAATTGCCACAAAATATTTTGGGAAATCAGATCCTATCGGCAAAGAACTAGAGCTACACGACAACTGGCCCGGTCTGTACATTGTAACGGCCGTGATAGATGACGTGCCCGCCAATTCACATTTTGAATTTGATCTGATCATGCCCCTGCACAATGTTTTACAGTCTGAGCACTATCGCAATACTAATCAGCGCTGGGATAATTTCAAGACATATGTAGAAACATACAAAGACTCTGAACAAGCTAGTCTTCAAAGTAAAATCCCCGGTTTAATAAAAAAATACAGGGGTAATGACAAAGCCATCAACGCTAAATCAGAGCTTCAGTTTCAACCCTTGCTCGATATTCACTATTCCCCAGACTTGCAAAATCAAGGCACCCATCGCACCAAAATTTACTTTTTTGTAGTGGTAGCTATTTTTATTCTAATGATCGCTTGGATAAACTATATCAACTTGGCAACCGCTCGCGCCATGGAGCGGGCAAGGGAAGTGGGTGTAAAAAAGGCATTAGGTGTTTTACGGACTCAACTGATTTCACAGTTTATTTTTGAATCGCTATTAATCAATTTCATCAGTATTTTGTTTGCCGTATTTCTAGCCTGGTTGGCAATTCCATTGTTAAACTCAATAGTAGGTCGCTCATTGGCGTTTGATCTTGCACAACCTCCGTTCTGGATTTTATTGGGGGCGTTGTTTTTGGCGGGTTCTCTTGCGGCTGGTTTCTATCCCGCCTTTGTGCTTTCATCATTTAAAACCACTGAAGTTATCAAAGGAAAGATTATGAAGAGCCGCTCGGGGTTATCGCTGCGCAGTGGATTGGTTGTTTTTCAATTTGCGTCATCGTTGGTATTGATTGTGGGGACGTTTGTAGTGTTTAAGCAACTAAGATTTATGGAAGGCCAAGAAAAATATTTGACTACAAATCAAATTCTTGTTGTCAAAGGGCCTGAAGTGACCGCGAGGGAGAAATTAAGTGGGCAAATGATGTCGTTTAAGAATGAATTGCTACAACTCAGTATGGTTGACAAGGTTGCGATCTCCTTCAATGTTCCAGCCAGCGATCCAAGCATGAGCTCGGGTATCAGAAAACTTGGAAATCCAGTGGAAGAAAATAGAATTGGAGATAGCTATTGGGCTGGGCCTGATTTCATGGAGCTTTACCAGATTCCACTGGTGGCTGGCAAGTTTTGGGATGCCCGCATTGAGTCTGAAATGGATCAGGTAATTGTGAATGAAGAAGCTGTCAGGGGTTTTCGATTGGGAACAAATATCGATGCACTTAAAGAAAAGTTGATTATGCTTGGCGACACCTTTTCCATTCTCGGTGTGGTGAAAAACCATCATTGGAACTCGCTGAAACAACTGCACAAGCCTATGGTGTTCCGAGCTGGAAAATCAGCTGACGGCAATGTTTCAGTTCGATTAACTGGCGATAATCAACTGGCAATTGAACAAATAAAGCAAACGTATTCGGCCTCGTTTCCCGGGGAAACATTCTCTTATTATTTCATGGATGATTCCTACAACAAACAATATGAATCAGAACAGCAGTTCGGCAAACTGTTCGGTGCATTTTCTATATTGGCAATATTGATTGGATGCTTGGGCCTTTGGGGATTGGCATCATTTGCAACACTGCATCGTTTGAAAGAAATCAGCATCCGAAAAGTCTTGGGCGCTTCCGTCCGCTCGATTTTAATATTGTTGAGCAGTCAGTTTCTGAAACCGCTACTGATTGGTAGCCTGATCGCTCTTCCATTGGCATGGTGGGGCTTGAGTCAATGGCTAAGTGGCTTTCCCTACCGAATCCATTTTTCAATCGAGCATTTTTTGGTTCCACTGATACTGTTAGTGGCAATTGCTTTGTTGACCATAAGTTTCCAAACCACCAAAGCAGCTACCTCCAATCCGGTAGATTCATTGAAAAATCAGTAGGAGGTGAGATAAATTCTTAAAAAATTTACTATTTCTTTAACAAATAATATACTAATCCGTATATTAGTCTTACAAATGATATACAAATGAGCAAAGAATACTTGGGCGAGTTTGAAGAATTGGTACTGACCATGGTGGGCATTCTGCAAGAAGATGCCTATGGCAACGCGATTGTCAACGAAATCAAAACGCGCGTGGGGCGAACATGCAATCTCAGTGCGGTTCACGTTACGCTCTACCGTCTGGAAGACAAAGGCTTTGTAAAATCGAGTATGGGTGGTGCCACCAACGCGCGAGGTGGCAGACGCAAACGGATTTTTACCATTACCAATGCAGGGCTGGCGATGCTCAGGTCCATGAAAGAACAGCAGATGCAGTTGTGGAAGTTGATCCCTCAATTGAAAATAGTGGGATAATGCGGAGTGTTATTATGAATAATACAAAAACATCACGTCTCGCCCTCCGCTTCCTCGCCTGGTTTTGCCCACCGAGCTTGTACGAGAGCATTGAAGGCGATTTGCTGGAGCAGTTTGAAGCAGATGTAAAACTGTTAGGAAAAAAAAAGGCGCATAGAAATTTTGTGTGGAACACACTTAAATTTTTCAGACTGGAAATCCTTTTGAGAAATAGATTTTCAACTAACCTATTCAACAATTTTATGATATTCAACTACTTCAAAGTGGCTTCGCGTGTAATGGTGCGCAACAAAGCCTTTACGGCCATTAATGTCGCTGGGTTGGCATTAGGGATTACCGGAGCGTTATTATTGTTTATCTGGATCCAAAGAGAGTTCACATATGATCAGTTTCATGTTGACAAAAAACGCATTTACAAAGTATGGAATCGTGCCAACGAGAATGGAAATATTCACTGCTGGGACGTAACACCGCGGATTCTAGCACCCACGCTGCAAGAACAGTTTGCATCCGTGGAAGGATCAACCAGCTTTGCCAGCTGGGGCGACCAATTGCTTTTTACAGTGGGCGAAAAACGAATACTTAAATCTACGGGTGCTTATATTGATCCAGACTTTCTAACCATTTTTAGTTTCCCATTGCTAAAAGGCGATGCCCGCAATGCGATGAAGGAACCTGCTTCGATTGTGCTGACAGAAGGTTTTGCAAATGAGTTGTTTGGTGACAGAGATCCCTTTGGCGAAACGCTTAGCATTGGAGCTTCGGGCAATAGTTTTTCATTGAAAGTAACGGGAATAATGAAAGACCTACCACCAAATACCGATTTCGATTTTGAGTATTTAATTCCTTTTCAATTTGTAGAAGGATTGCAAGGAGGCAGAGAAGAGAATTGGAGTAATAACTCAGTAAGTTCATTTATAAAACTAAAGAAAGGGACAGACATTATATCGTTTAACAAAGAAGTAAAAGACATTGTAAAAAAGAATCGGAAGGATATCGAACACCAAGAAGTGTTCCTATACCCTTTAACGAAGATGAGATTGTATGCCCGCTTTCAAAATGGTGTGGCTTCCGGGGGCCGTATAGAAATCATTCGTATGCTCATTATCTTAGGATGTATGTTGGTTGCAATTGCCTGCATTAATTTTATCAACCTCACCACAGCTCGTGCACAAAAAAGATCAAAGGAGGTCGCGATCCGAAAAGTAACAGGTGCCGTTAGACAATCGTTGGTGTTTCAGTTCTTATGTGAGTCTACATTGGTCGCATTATTTGCAGGTATCTTTTCTTTGCTCGTAGTTGCCTTGGTGCTTCCAGCTTTCGGTAATATGGTCCGTCAACCATTGGAACTTGATGTTAGCAATATTAATTTTTGGTTAGGTGGGTTAGTTTTCATACTCGCCTTGGGATTTTTGGCAGGGAGTTACCCTGCACTTTATCTTTCCGCTTTTCACCCGATTCGAATTTTAAAAGGATTGAAGGTGGCGACATCCAGTCGAAGCCTCATGCGCACGATTTTAGTAGTGATTCAATTTGGTTTTGCCACTACGCTAATCATCGCTACGATGGTTGTTCATAAGCAAATAACCTTTGTTCAAAATCGAGAGGCTGGCTACGCGAAAGATCACCTTGTTTACCAATATTTAACAGGAGACTTTTCCAAAAACTATGCAGTCTACAAAAACGAATTGATCGCATCGGGTTTGGCAACAGCAGTTACTAAAACCAGTTCCCCTATTACCGTTCGCTGGAGTAACACCACGGGCATAGAATGGAACGGAAAAGATCCGCAAATTAAAATACTCTTCGAACGATTTTATGTGGATGAAAATTTTTCAACCACTGCTCAATTGAATGTGTTGCAGGGGCGAGATATGAATTTGGCACTCTATCCATCCGATTCCACCGCAGCCTTGCTCAACGAATCGGCTGCAAAAGCGATGGGTTTTGTAGACCCAATAGGGGAGGTAATTCGTGACAACGGTCAAGACTGGCATGTCATCGGTGTTGTGAAGGATTTCGTTCTCACTTCTCCGTTTCAGAAAGTAGAGCCTTTGATTTTATTTGGCCGCCACGGGAGTTGGGCCTTTAATGTGATTCATATAAAACTCAATCCCTTCTATACCACTCAAGAAAGCATTACACGGTTGGAAGCGCTTTCGAAAAAATACAATCCCTCTTATCCATTTGAATATACTTTCGTAGATAGTGAATATGCACGAAAGTTTGAAGGCTTGGAAGCGACTCGCAAAATCACACTTTTGTTTTCTTCCATCGCTATTTTTATTGCCGGACTTGGTCTACTTGGACTTTCTACTTATCTCATTGAGGTGCGTACGAAAGAAATTGGCATACGCAAAGTCATGGGCGGGTCAATTATCAGTATTACAAAGCTATTAAGCTGGACGACCTTAAAGCCAATACTAATTGCGATCGTATTGTTTAGCCCATTGGCTTGGATAGCTATGAATCGTTGGTTGAGCACATATGCCTATCGTATTTCGATGAACGTTTGGATTTTGGTCGCGTCTGGCCTCTCTATCATTTTGGTGGCGCTTGCTATTGTGAGTATTCAAACTGTTCAGGCCGCACGTGCCAACCCAGTTGACAGTTTGCGTGATGAATAAAGCTTTTCTTCTTCTGTCTCTGCTTGGAAGTGTATTGGCACGTGGGCAAACCTATAACGGGTTTGTGCTCGATGAGGAAACTCATCTGCCTATCCCGTTTGTAAACATTGGTATCGTTAATAGAAATGTAGGAACAGTCTCATCTGAGAATGGCGCTTTCGAAATTCGATTAGATGCTAAATACGACACCGATAGCCTTCGTTTTTCTTCCATTGGCTATGCGAGTCATACATTTTTGACGAGGGATTTTAAACATCGATTTTCATCGGGTGACGGCACGATCAGTTTGATCCCCAAACCAATCACATTACAAGATGTAGTAATAACCGCTGAATCGAAAAAAGCATTTGCACTTGGCCATCCTCCCAGATCCCGATTTACAAAAGTCGGGCTTTACTATAATCGATTGGGGCATGAGATTGGAACTCTGTTTGAATCTAAAAACTCTTTTCCATCTTATCTCGATAGTGTGCAGTTGAATTTTGTTAACTGTAATTACGATTCTATTTTTCTTCGATTAAATGTTTATAGCGTAGATGGCGATAGGGTAGAAAACATATTGCCGCAAAGCGTTTTTATCAACCTGACCAAAAAGGAAGCGTTGGCTAATCCAGTGATCAACCTGACACCTTACGACTTATTAGTAGGAAAGAAGTATTTAGTTTCCATTGAGATTGTTAAGGATTTGGGTGAATTGGGTTTAAAATTTTATGCTACCCTAAAAGTTGACAAGTTGCACACGCTCTACAGAGGAACAAGTCAAGACAAATGGCAAACAGTTTATCATAAGTCAAAACCGGTTGGAATCAGTATAATGACATTTTCTCATTGAAGAAGAAGCCAGTAAGTAACCACGCCAACAAATGCGGATGTTTCAACTCGGTATTTTTGATTCTAAAAAACGTCAATACTTAGCCGCTCCCGTTGGCGTACTTTTTTTAATAAAATCACGAATGTGTTCATTGGAAGAAGCCAAGTCTTCTGCTCGCAAGTACATCATGTGCCCGCTGCGGTAGCCTTCAAAGCGCAAGCGGTCTTTCATTTTGCCGCTTGGATCAAGTTGCCACATGGAATATTTCGCATCGAAATAGGTCGTAGCGCCATCGTAGTAGCCAGATTGAATCATCACATGCATATAAGGATTTTCGGCCATGGCCAGACGTAGATTTTCTCCAGTGTTATCATTTGTATTGTCCCACGGGCGCACAGGCCCAAACATGTTGTACTGCAAATCGGTTTTGTATTTCAACACATCGCGGAGGTAGTAGTTGATCGCAGGGGTGAAGGAATGCAACCACGAAGTAAGTTCAGAGTTATAGTCCGGGCTGCTGCCAGCCTGTTGTTTGTCGATGCCCAGGTAACGAGAGTCGAGACGCCCAACGGTGAATCCTTTTTCGCGCAACAAATCTTTCCAAAAATATTGCGTAGGTACGGCCAGGTTGTGTTGCATTACGGTGCGCTCCGATAATCCGGAGTAACGTGAAACACTGGCTGCTATTTGTTTTTTCTTAGCTTCTTCTAAGAACCCGCCACGAGATAATGCCGGAATAAATTCGTTGACAGTGAATGCTTCTGATTCTGCCAGAACATCCATTAAATCCTTTTGTTGAAGGTCGGCAGGCAAAGCTTTTTGATACCATGCGGCAGCCGTGTAATACGGAAGCGACAAGGCATCGTTAACAGGGCCATCGCGCTTGATACCTAGCTCGGTTGGCGAAACAAGGATTACACCATTCAAATACATCCAATGATTGTTCTGTAAGTCAAGTGCTAACCCCGAGACGCGCGTTGTGCCATAACTTTCACCAATTAAATATTTTGGAGAAGTCCAGCGACCTTGACGAGAAACGAAGTTATCAACCCAATCACCGAGGTACTTGATATCGGCATTGACGCCAAAGAAGGTTGTCTTTTCTGCTTTTGGATCCAGAATGCGCGAGAAGCCGGTATTCACGGGATCGACATAAACAATATCGGCTACATCTAAAATGGAATGTGGATTGTCGTGAATTCCGTAGGGCTGAACGGGAAATCCTTCGCTATCAATATTTAAAACTTTGGGGCCCGTGTAGGCCACGTGCATCCACACAGAAGCGGAGCCTGGGCCGCCATTAAACGAGATAATGAGCGGACGTCTGCTTTTGTCGGACACGTCACTACGTTCGTAATAGGTATAAAATAACGAAGCGCTCGGTTTGCCTTCTGCATTCCAAACGGGCTGTGTACCGGCTGTTACTTTGTAGGGAATGGCTTTTCCTTTTATGGTGACATTGCCAGTGGAGTTGACTGCTGACTCAGCGGGTAGCACACGCTCCTGCGCAAGTGAGCATACATAAACGAAGATCGATAGGGTTGTCAGAAGACTTTTCATAGGTGATTGCAAAATGGAGAACTGGTAAACTCTACCGAAATTTAGTCAAAGAAATAATCGATTATAAAACAGAATTTTGAGTGCGCAATTGGATAGATGAACGGTGAATTTCAATAGTTCTTGACCTAGCGTGCTTCCCAAAAGCGAGTCTTTTTTCATTGATTTAATATATCTAAACCACATTTTGCCGCTTCGCCAAGGATAATCCCTCAGGCCATAAAATTTCTTATAAACCACCATTTAAAAGCAGAATCAACTATTGAGATTTCTTTGCCCATCACATCAATTACATCTTTTTGAAGCAGTGCCTGTATCGATCGTTGAATGGTGGCAGTGGTGCCCAATGAAAAATCCTTTATCGCTTTTTTAGAATGAAGACTTTCAACTCCCTTGCACACCGCCTTGATGAAATTCAACTGATACGTAGTCAATCCTTCAACGATCTTCTGAAACTGCAGTTCGTTCTGCTCTCCAAGACGTATCAGGGCTTGTTCTACATCGCTATCTTTTACTTTATGGGAAGAAATATACCATAAGATTTGAAATGCATTTTGGGTATAGTAAGAATGAGATTCCATCGCCCGGCATACAAGAGTAACCTGTTCTCCTAAAATAGTCTTTCCGGTTTTTTTAAATTTTGAAATCACAAAAGGTATCCATTCAGCCTCATCAATTTTCTTGAGGTAATGCACCGAGCCAAATTTGTAAAAAGGCAAGTCAGATGATTCAAATAACTGGGTCATCAGGTGTCGTTTGCTTCCGTAGAGACAATAATGCACTTTGTCGTGCCGCTGCCAATAGCTCCGTAATTTTTTTTGAAAGTCAATTGGGTGAGGAAAATGGTTCACGTTTTGAAATTCATCGATGCACAAAATGATTCGCACATTTTTCTTTACAGCGATGGTCTGAGAGAGGTTTATAATTTCATCTTCTTTTATTGCCGAGTTTGACTGAAACTTGATGGAGAATTCGGTGTTGGGGTCGGGCTGAAAAGAGAGGTAAGGCAAAATGCCCTTCAGCCATTTGTTGGCAAACTGAAAAGCCTCATCCATTTTAGAATTAGTTGCCTTGAGTAATGCATGAACATACGCTTCGTGAAACTCTTCTGGTGTGCGGCATTTGAAAAGATCAATGTAGGCAAAACGGACATTGTCTTTGTGATAACGCCTGGCTGCTTCCTCCACCAGCGAAGACTTGCCCCAGCGTCTCGGAGAAATTAAAATCGTGTTGGCATTGGTGTTAAATTGATGGTGCATGAACTCAATGTCCTTGCTGCGGTTGCAGAAGTCAGTCTTACCAACGGTTTTGCCAAAAACAAACGGGTTTTCCATACTCGCATTTTTCAAAGTTACATAAATGTAAGTTACAATTGTGTAACTTACAAAAATGTTACTTTTTTAACAAACTCAACAGCTCATTCAACTTCAACAGCGCCTCCACAGGGCTAATCGTGTTGATATCGATTTGTGAAAGCATTTCATGAATCGCTTTTGACTTTGGATCTATTTCAAACAAACTCATTTGTTGAATGGTCTTGGGCAATTCATCAAATTTATTTTTTGGTTCGTTTTTGCCTGCCCGTCCGTCAGGCGGGTGTTTGTCTTTTTCTAAGAAACGCAGAATTTCATTGGCGCGCAGCACCACTTTGTTGGGCATGCCGGCAATCTGCGCTACGTGAATACCAAAACTGTGTTCGCTACCACCTTCTTTCAGCTTGCGCATGAAAATGATTTTGTCGCCAATCTCTTTCACACTTACGTTGAAATTTTTCACACGGACAAAATCTTCCGCCAGTTGGTTGAGTTCGTGATAGTGTGTGGCAAAAAGTGTTTTGGGTTTGAAGTCTTTGTGCTGATGGAGGTATTCCACAATCGCCCAAGCAATCGAAACGCCATCATAAGTAGAAGTGCCTCTACCGATTTCATCCATTAAAATCAAACTGCGGTCGCTCAGGTTATTCAAGATGCTGGCCGTCTCAATCATCTCGACCATAAAGGTTGATTCCCCACGAGAAAGATTATCGCTCGCGCCTACGCGTGTAAAAATTTTATCTACAATGCCAATGGTGGCAGCTTCGGCAGGAACAAAACTTCCCATCTGGGCCATCAAGACGATCAAGGCAACTTGCCGTAACAAGGCTGACTTACCTGCCATGTTCGGTCCGGTGATGATCAGGATTTGTTGTGTTTCGGTATCAAGGTAAATATCATTGGGTACGTAGCTTTCTCCAATGGGCAATTGTTTTTCAATAACGGGATGGCGACCTGCTTTGATAGCGAGCCGCGTGGAGTCACTGATTTCGGGCTTGCTGTATTTATTGGTTTTGGCAGTAATGGCAAATGACAGTAGGCAATCCAACACGGCAATCACCTTCGCGTTTTGCTGTATTTGAGAAATGTAATCCGCTGTGTGCTGTATTAACTCTAGAAACAATCGTTGCTCGATTACCGACAGTTTTTCTTCGGCTGTCAGAATTTTTTCTTCATAAACTTTCAATTCTTCGGTGATGTAGCGCTCGGCATTCACCAACGTCTGTTTGCGAATCCAATCGGAAGGCACTTTGCCTTTGTTGGCGTTGCTTACTTCCAGATAGTAGCCAAAGACTTTGTTGTAGGAAACTTTCAGTGAGTTGATACCCGTACGCTCCACTTCCCGCCTTTGCACTTGCAGCAAATAATCTTTGCCTGCGAAAGCGATCGTGCGCAGTTCATCCAATTCCGCATTGACGCCTGTTTTAATGATTCCACCCAGATGCATCAACATGGGCGCATCGTCTTTCAATTCCTTTTCAATTTTTTCTAACAAGAACTCGCAGCGATGCAATTGATCAGCCAGTTTCACTAATTCTGATTTCGTAGATTTTGAAAGTGAATCTTTGATAGGAAGAATAGCTTGAAGAGATCGCTTCAATTGGAGCAATTCACGTGGATTAATACGCCCCACGGCTACTTTTGAAATGAGTCGTTCTAAATCGGCAATTTGATGAAGGTGCTCAGCCAACTTTTCCGTAAGGTCAGATTCAGCGTAGAAATATTCAACCACTTTTAATCGTTCTTCGATTGCCGCTTTTTCTTTTAACGGCAAGATCATCCACTGCCGCAGTTGGCGCGAGCCCATAGGCGTGATGGTTTGATCGAGTATTTGCAAGAGAGGTACTCCCCCTTCGTTGGGCGAATGAATGAGTTCCAGATTTCGAATAGTGAATCGATCAAGCCACACGTACTTCTCTTCATCGATGCGTGAGATGCCAGCAATGTGATTCATCTCTTTATGTTCGGTGGCTTCTAAGTAATGCAAGATGGCTCCCGCTGCAATGATAGCTTCGCTCATTCCATCCACACCGAAGCCCTTCAACGTATTCGTCTTAAATTGTTGAATCAGTTTTTCGTTTGCGAAGTCATATGCAAAGACCCACTCATCCAATGCAAACGTGGCATACCCTTCGGCAAATTGTGACTCGAACTTTTCTCGGTGTGTTTTAGAAAAAATAATTTCCGCTGGTCCAAAACTTTGGATGAGCTTGTTTATGTAGATTTCTGTTCCCTGAGCGGCATAGAACTCACCGGTACTAATATCTAGAAAAGAGATTCCTAGAACGTTTTTGTTGACATGAACAGATGCGAGAAAATTATTTCTTCTTTTCTCCAGCACATTGTCGTTAAAGGAAACACCGGGCGTTACCAATTCAGTCACACCACGCTTTACAATTCCTTTTACAAAACGAGGGTCTTCCAATTGATCACAAATTGCTACGCGATGGCCTGCCCGAACTAACTTAGGTAGGTAAGTATCTAATGCATGGTGAGGAAAACCAGCCAACTCTATTTCAGAAGCCGAGCCGTTTCCGCGTTTAGTCAAGGTGATGTCCAGTACTTTACTGGCTTTGATGGCATCTTCGCCAAACGTTTCATAGAAATCACCCACTCTAAAAAGCAACAGCGCACCAGGGTATTTCACCTTGATGGCGTTGTATTGTTTCATTAAAGGGGTATCCATTGCGCCTGCTCCTGCCATGCTACTTCGCGTATTAATTTGAGTCTACTTGTTTCGTGTGGTTACACACTACGTAGTACTAAATAGGAGGCAAATATAGAAGTTAGAAGTTGGAGATTCGAAGCTGAAAGTTAGAATGAATGATTTTTTTCTATCTCATGTTATTCGGTTTTGATAACCTTTCAGTTTATGGGCAAGCACTCAGAGAGCTCTTGAGAGTTTGACTTTAACATTCCGTTAAGAAACAATTGGCAATCCATTAACAGGGAGCAAGAAAAGAAGGGTATAGTTTTGAAAAAAATCTAAATCCAATCCTATGAAGAAAGCAATTGTACTTTTTGCTCTGTTAAGTATTTTTTTGGAATTTCTTTCTGCACAGAACGCAGAGCCGAAAATTTTGGGAAATTGCTCTTTATCTCAATTACAAAAAAAGCCATACTCAGAATGGTATGCCAAGAACTTTTCTGCTTACGAACCTAATATACAAGTTTTGGCAGCACTCAAGAAAACCAATCCTACGAAATACACGATGAAAATATTTTTTGGCTCGTGGTGTGGCGATAGCAAACGCGAGGTGCCGAAGATGACAAAGGTTTTGGAAAAACTAGCATTCCCTCAAAAGAATATTACCTTGATTGGTGTTGACGATTCTACGGAGGTATACAAGCAATCGCCTCAAAGACAAGAAGCCGGAATGAATATTTTCCGCGTGCCTACTTTTATTGTTTTTGAAAATGGCAAGGAGGTCAGTCGCATAGTAGAATATCCCAAAGAAACAATGGAGCGAGACTTATTAAAGATTTTTGCCAGAAAGGAATACACCGCCAATTATTTCGGATATCCGCAGATCATTCAGTGGATGAAAGATGGATTACTTACGGGTGAAAACATCAGTGCCCGCGGCCTTGCCATGCAATTGAAAAGTCGCGTCAGTAATGAATCCGAGCTCAACGCGTGTGGATATGTGCTGATGGCGCAGGGAAATTTGAGGGAAGCAATCACAGTGCTTAGAATAAATGCCAATCTTTTTCTGCAATCGGCCAATTGCTGGGATAGCTTGGGCGAAGCGTATGCGAAAGATGGGCAGAAAGACAAAGCCATTCAAGCCTATGAATATGTGTTGGAGTTAGACCCTAAAAGTGAAAATGCGAAAGCCCAACTTTTGAAGCTGAAAAGTTAACTTAAATAAATTTGAAGGCTCGTAGTATATCCTCTGTATATTAGCATCTATGAACTTTCACTATTTTAAAACACTTCTTCTATTTAGCAGCGTTGTTGGATTGCTTTTACTCTTTGGTCGCACGCCTCAAAATGAAAATCAGGCAAAAGAAATCAAAGACACCGCTTGGGCCATTCTACCATTTGTAAAGGTTGATAGCCTGAATCCTATTCTAGCAGCTGGCGATAGGATGTTTACTTGTCCTATCTTGAAAAAGGAAATAAGCTGAGAAGAAAAGGATGTTTTTAACCCAGCCGCAGTCGTTCGCAACGATTCTGTCTTTCTGATTTATCGGGCAGAAGATAATATCGGAAAATATGCGGTCACTTCTCGATTGGGATTGGCAGTATGCACGGACGGTTTGCGTTTCATTCGTAAGAAGGAACCCATTTTATTTCCCGCAGAAGATGAAATGAAAATATACGAATGGGAGGGTGGAATTGAAGACCCACGCATTGTGGAAAGAAATGATGGAACCTACATCATGACGTATACTGCTTATGATGGAAAAGTGGCGAGGTTATGTGTTGCGTCTTCCACCAATTTGGTGAAGTGGATAAAACATGGGCTGGTATTGCAGGGGAAATATGTTGACTCGTGGAGTAAGTCAGGAGCAATTGTAGCCAAGCGAGTGGGAGAAAAAATAGTTGCTAAAAAAATCAACGGGAAGTACTGGATGTATTTTGGAGACACCGATTTATTTCTGGCAACTTCGGATGATTTAATTCATTGGCAGCCTGTTGTTGACGAAAATCAAAAATTCAAATCGATCCTTCAACCACGTAAAAATTATTTTGATAGTCGGTTAGTTGAAAGTGGACCCTATGCTTTGTTGACTGACAAAGGGATTGTATTGATTTACAATGGCATGAACCTCGATGTAGGTGGCGATAGTACAATTGCCAAAGGAGCTTACTGTGCAGGTCAGGCTTTGTTTGACAAAAATGATCCTTCTAAACTAATCGACCGATTGGAGAAAAATTTTCTGCGTCCTGATAAGCCTTATGAAATTTCCGGACAGATCAATCAGGTTTGTTTTGTGGAAGGGCTAGTTCCTTTTCATGGGAAATGGTTTTTGTATTTTGGCACGGCTGATTCTAAGATTGCGGTGGCTGTTTCCCCTATTTTGCCACCATCCAGTTAAAAAGCATAATACCCAATAAGCCGAACACAATGCTAATGTGCACGATTAACCAAATCTGTTGGTAAGCGGGTCGATTGTTCCACATCTCTTTTTGATCAAAGGGGTCAAAGATTAAGGCAATGCCGAAGTTTGACATGGCCGTGGAAATATCTTTTTTGGCCAATAGGAAGTAAAGACCTAGAGCGACAAACGCTCCATACAAAAATCGGTTGTATGTAAAGGTAAGGTCTGTCGGCTTGTCGTTTTCTTTTGTTGTGGTCATACTTTAGGAGTTGATATTTTGCAAGACTTTTTCTTTTGCGTTTCCATCGAAGAAAGAAATACAGACATAGAACTGGCTGCAATCGCTACACAAATCATCGTATCAGAAATACCAGAACTTGAATCGAGAACAGTAAAGAGAGCTGCCAGAAAAACAAAACCAGCAGCAATGCCGATCGCTAATGCATACTTTCCGAAACGGGAAGATTTTTTAGTCTCCATGAATCTTTCTTCCAGTTAGTAGTTTTTGATCGATAACAATTACAGGCATCCATGATTTTTTTATAAACTTGCGTCACCTCAAAAATTGAACGATATGAGCAAAGACACTATAATAAAAAACGTAACGCTTGTTAACGAAGGTCAGCTGCGGGTAGCCGACCTGCTTATTAAAGACCAGTTCATTGATAAGATTGGAAACGTTCACCCCACCGAAAACAGCTTGGTTATCGATGGCTCTGGAAAGTATTTATTCCCAGGCATTATTGACGGCCAGGTTCACTTTCGAGACCCAGGCCTAACCCACAAAGGTGACTTTTACACAGAAAGCAGAGCCGCCATCGCTGGTGGTGTCACCTCGGTTATTGATATGCCCAACACTGTACCTAATGTTTTGTCAATTGAACTACTTGAGCAAAAGCATCAGATTGCTGCTGAAAAATCACTTGTCAACTATTCCTCTTTTCTCGGAGTGAACGCAGATAACATTGATACCGTCATTCAGACAGACACGTCTAATCTTATTGGAGTTTCAGATGATGGTCTGTACTTTACCAAGAAGGGAAATCTGCTGGCAGATAATCCGGCAATTCTAGAGAAGCTTTTTGCCAACTGCCAATCCATTATCGCGATCCACGCAGAGAAAGAAAAATTAGTAGAAGAAAATGAAAGAATCTTTCGAGAAAAATATGGAGAAGACGTGCCAATTGAATTTCATCCTATCATTCGAAGTGCGCAAGGTTGCTTCGAAGCATCAAAAGATGCCATTGCATTGGCCACGAAACACAATGCACGGCTTCACATTTTACATCTGAGTACCGAGGCCGAAACACACTTGTTTCGTAATGATATTCCGTTAACACAAAAGCGAATAACCACCGAAGTATCTGTGCATCACCTTTGGTTTTCGGATGTCGATTACAAACGGCTGGGCAACTTAATCAAGTGGAATCCTGCCATCAAAACCGAAAAGGATAAAGAAGGACTTTTGAAAGCGCTGCTTGATGATCGAATTGATATTGTAACGACTGACCATGCGCCACATGCTTTAGAGGAAAAGCAAAAGCCCTATTTTCAATCTATGTCGGGCGCGCCCATTGTTCAGCATTCATTAAATATTATGCTTGAGTTTTATAAACAGGGAAAAATATCGCTTGAGAAAATTGCAGAGAAGATGTGCCATAACCCGGCCATTTTGTACCATATTGCTAACCGCGGGTTTATACGAGAAGGCTATTTTGCCGACCTCACATTGGTAGATTTGGATAAGCCGTGGATAGTAAGCCAGGACAACATTTTGTACAAATGCGGCTGGTCGCCATTGCTGGGCACCACCTTTCAAACCAAGGTGGTTCAGACGTTTGTCAATGGAGGATTGATTTATGACAATGGGAAATTTTACGAATCTGTGAAAGGACTACAGTTAACGTTGAAATAAGCTGCCTTTTGTGCTATCAACGCTAAATTGGAATTTACTCAATTGATTTATTTGTGTGGCAAAACTGATCTTAGATAAAATTACACTTAGAAACAAGGTGCAGTGAAACCAAACACTTCCTCTATTGTTTAATTTGGCAGTTCACATGAAGCAAATCAGTCAAGTCATTCAGCAAATGATTTCCATCTCGGAAGAGGAGCTTAAGAATTTTCTCAAGAACTGCTTTATAAAAAATTTTCAGCGACATCAATCCCTTAGCCATCCTAATGTAATTCCTAACGACATCTTTTTTATCAACAAAGGAATCCTTCGCGTGATTGTTCACGATAAAGAGGCAAGCGAGCATACCATTCATTTTGCGTTAGAGAATCAATTCATTGCCGATTATTCGAGCTTCATTCAACAACTACCTTCGCTTTATACACTGCAAGCATTGGAAGAGACGGAAGTAATTGTGATACCTCGCTCGGCTGTAGACTGGGGTTACAAAAACTTGAAGGAAGGCGATAAGCTGGGGCGGCTCATTGCCGAGTTTTATTTTATTTACCAAGATAACCGAATCAAAAACCTGTATGCGCGCAGTGCTAAAGAGCGTTACGATACCATCACCGAAGTTTTCCCCAACATCCATAATCGCGTGCCACAGCACATGATTGCCTCGTACCTCGGCATTACGCCTGTGCACCTTAGTCGCCTAAAAAAGTCAGATTATTCTAAAGGGAACCTCTAATAACTCTGTTTTTAAAAATCAATTTGGCGATAAATTTATTTGGTCAAGATATTTCATCCAAAAAAAATTGAGTCGGTGTTTCTTTGATGTTTTTC